>Ga0163109_10000153_pt1 | contig 55411 bp, 60 predicted proteins | sample CRUFie1St13metaG_FD_108704 | JGI IMG/M metagenome (GOLD analysis project Ga0163109, IMG submission 108704) | Marine microbial communities from the Costa Rica Dome - CRUD Field 142mm St13 metaG | ecosystem: Environmental > Aquatic > Marine > Oceanic > Photic zone | place: Costa Rica: the Eastern...
CAAAACCTCCAAGTTATAATTATGGCAATGTTAATAAACAAGAAGTGAAAAAGAAAAAGAATGAGATTGATTGATACTCTAAGAACTGAGTATATCACACCAAAGAATTGGTTGGCTGATATAAATAATGATAATAATAATGACGAAGATGATCCAGAACCCGAACGATACTATGAATGGATGCTCTGGAAACTGAGACAGGAAAGAAAAAAAGATGGGACAAATATTTGATTTTGGATTTACTGCGGTAGATGAAGACGAGCTAGAAGCCGTACAAACTACTCAGGTGAAGGTAAAGGAGACTGAACAGTCTGCTAAAGCCCTTCAAAATAAGATAGATGAACTATACAATGCAATTACTCCTCTTCTAAATAATTTAAAGAAGAATCCAGAAAAAGAGTATATTCTTTGGCCAGATCGTCTCAATAAAGTAGAACAATTCGAAGACTACCTCACAAACATATATCAAAAGTAACTGTAACATTTTTGTCACAGCGAGCAGCCTAAATGAAAAAAAATGCATTTAGGCCGCATTTTTTTGTTTACATTCCTAAAAAACTATGGTAGATTGGTATCAAGATAAATTAATAAGGAATGAAAATGAAGGATATTTTTGATTATAACAACGTAAAAGGGATCTTGGCAGGAATGTCAGGTGACCAACTTTCAACTCTAGCTGAAAAGCTAGTTGAGCAGTTCCCTGAAACTGCTTTCGTACTTTCCTCCTCATTAGAGGCAATGATCCAGGACAAGCATGTCCGTTCAATTGAAGATGCAGAGGAGGCTGCTTAATGAAAATCACTGTAGTACATAAAGCTTTCGAAGATACACCAAGAAATGTAGCTTTGGTAAATGTTCCATCTGAAATCACAAGTGTTAATTCTGCTTTAGAATATGCATATCGTTGGACTAATAACGTAATGGGTTCTTGGAGCCGTGACGATATTGAAGATAACGGTGACGAAAATCCTAACGTTACACCACTATTCTTCCACCCTGATGGAATGGGTGTTCGTTCAACTTCAATGGGCGATGAAATGATTGTTGACGGTAAAACTTATGCCGTAGCAATGATGGGTTTTGAGGAGGTAGCGTAATGAACGAACTACTTCACGATATTGAACTTTTAGAAAAAGTTTGTAACCAAATCGCCGACGGAAACTATGTTGGTGCTCAAATGCAATTAATACAAATTGTTGCTGTAAAAGAAGCACAATTAAAACTTATTGAAAAAGAGGAGGCTGCTTAATGAGACTAATTAATTTAGATGGACCTGATGGGAATGCTTTTGCCCTTCTTGGTTATGCTAGTCGATGGGCAAAAGATCTTGAACTCGATAAAGACAAGATCTTAAATGAAATGAAGTCAGATGACTATGTAAACCTAGTTTCTGTCTTTAATAAATATTTTGGAACAGGTGGTGCAGACATCGCTGTACTTCAATCTGAACAAGATAACCTACAGGAGATTATTCATGGCTGAACAACTTGTAACAAAATTATCTTTGACAGTTCATCCAGAACTAAAACCTGAACTCTTTGATGATATAAAAGAATCCGCTCCGCACGGTAGTCCCTTTGATAGAGGAAGTGCTGACGCGTATTATGGTCGACCATATGATCCTCATTGGTGGCCTCAAGGTACTGGTATGGGTACTCGAATTGAAGAGGAAGCTATGTCTCCAAGAGAAATAGAACTCTACACGTTTGCTTATAGAAATGAAGATGATAGAAAGGATTGGGGTTAATTATGACTGAAGTAGCAACTACTATGGAAGAGCGTTTGGCTCTTATTAAAAAGATCGCTAAGCGTAAAGGTATGCTTAAAACTGTCAAGGAAAAAACACGTAAGGCAAGGTCTTACGCTTTACAGAATCGAAAAGATGATGTTCCTGATTGGGCAAGAGATGACGGTAATAACGTCAACGCTTGGACAGATGAGCGTAAATATGCTGATCAGTATTATGGTGATGCATATCGCGACACTACAAGGTATGACAACGATTGGGATTAATTTCTAATGGATTGGATACTTGTACTTGTAACACTTCTTAGCGACGGTCAGTATAAAGTTACTACAGAAAAAGCTTTTGACTATTACCCTTCGTGTCAAATTTCCGCGGAGGGTAGACAACTTTTTTTAACGGCTGAAGGCATACACCATAAACAATACGTGTGTATTGCAAAAAACCCTATGGAAAATAATAATGAGCGACAAGATAGTATTTCTAACTGATCTTATAGAACAAAAACTAAGAAAAGAAAAAGAGATAGATTATTATGAAAGTCAGTTGAAAGAGATCACTGACAAGCTTTTCTTTTTGCGGAAGGAAAAAGATCTGACTGAACTTATTATAGATATCTTACAAAAAGAAAAGATTATTGATCTTTCAGAAAATTTAAAGAAGATAGAAGAAAAGTGAGAAGAGGACGTAAAAGAAATTCTCGTGAATACGTTGAGATGAGAATAAAACAACTTATAGAAGAGAGTCATAAGGCAAGTGATAAAATGACTCGCAGGTGGTTGACTAAATGTGCTGATGAATTAAAATGGGTTTTACAGGTAATGGATGATGAGAGAAAAGATTAAAGAAAGAATGGATGTACTTCAAAAGATGATGGAGAGTAATATTCATCTTGACGATGCAGAAAGAGTGTCCAGGCAAATAGCAACTATAAGTAAGTTTTGGTCAGTCCTGTCAGAAGAAGACAGAGATTATATCCAAGGCTGTCAGTATGCTATTGAAGAACAATATGAATGGAAAATAGCTGAAAAGGGATACGATTGATGAAAGTTAAAATAAACGACATTGGCGGTGAAGTAGTAAAAGACAATGAAACTTATCTATTGAAAGATAATAAGTTGTTAAAAAATTTAGTCTTAAGTAGCACAGATCTAAAACCAAACATGAGTACTAGAGGACATAAACACGAAGGTCAAGAAGAAGTTTATTTTTTCGTCAAAGGAAGTGCTATGATGGAAATTGATGATGATAGATTCTTTGTAGATGAAGGTGATGTTGTCCTTATTGAAGATGGCGTGTTTCATAGAGTCCATGCAGAGGAACACGGCTGTTATTTTGTTTGTGTCTTTGACGGAAAGAGAAACCACTAACGAATGAGAAGAGGTAAGAGATTAAGTAAGAGGTGGGAAGATATTGAATCACCTTGTGTTAATGTCTGCAAATTAAAGAATGGTGTATGTATAGCTTGTGGAAGAACACAAGATGAAATAAGAGACTGGCTAATAATGACCGAAGAACAAAGAAGAGAAGTAATGGAAAGAGTAGATAAATGAAAATTATAGCGGGTCCGTGTCAACATGAGTCATACCCTCAATCATTAGAAATAGCAAAACATTGTCATGAGATCTGTTGGGAACTTGGTGGCGGTGGATATGGAATTGACTACTACTTTAAAGCTTCTTTCGATAAAGCAAACAGAACTAGTTTGGATAGTCCTCGAGGACAAGGAATAGATGTAACTCTACCAGCTTTCCAAAACCTAAAGAAAGAAATACCTGAACTAAAGATATGTACAGACGTTCACACTGAAGGACACATCAATAGGTGCAAAGGTGTGGTTGATATGATACAGATACCTGCATTCTTATCCAGACAAACAGACTTAATTTTAGCCGCCGCAAAAACGGATTGTGTGATAAATATTAAGAAAGGCCAGTTCATGGCACCATGGGATATAAAAGGGATCATAAGTAAACTAGATGCAGCCACAGACTATTGCATTACTGAACGAGGTACCAGTTTTGGTTATAACAGGCTTGTTGTCGACTTTGCTGGGATTTCTTATATGTTGCGCAGCCTCGGGAATAAGCTTGTCTTCGATGCTACTCATTCCGTACAGACGCCCGGTGGAGAGGGTAGTCATAGTGGCGGTGATCGTAGCTTGGTTCGTAATATGGTTCGTGCAGCAGCGGCCGTTGGTGTATCCAGTTTCTTTTTAGAAGTACATCCTGATCCTGATAACGCTCCTTCAGATGGTCCTAACATGATAAAGTTAGAAGACTTTGAAGATATTATTAGAGATATTGTTTTTATCAAAAAAATGATAGGATAGTGCATTTTTTCCTTTACATTTGTCTAAAACTGTGGTAGACTATTAGTAGGAGGAATGATAATGAACGGTATAAATCCAGAAATTAGAAATAGAATACGTCTCTCAATAGCAGCATATGCTTATGAGTACGAAGATGATCCAATCATGTCAGACGCTGAGTTTGATGATTTGGCCAAGTCTATTAATATAGAAGAAAAGACTGGCAATCGCAAGCTTGATAACTTTTTTAAGAAACATTTTCAACCTGACACTGGTATGTGGATTCATCAACATCCTGAAAAACAAAAGTTGAAACATATCTATATGGAGTTTTTTAAAAAATGACAATGCATCTTGTTCGTGGTATGTCTAGCCTAAATACTAAAAAGCGTAGACAAAAGAAGTCTCCTGGTTGGAAACAAAAGATGGCGGAGCACGATAAGTTCCTTCGAAAGATGGGTGCTCATCCTGATCAAATAAAAGAAAAGAGGAAAAAGAATGCTGATGTTCCTATTCGGCACATCCCTGATTATAGCTCTGATCGTCCTAGTCTGCCTACTAGCGATGTTATATGTGGAGGAGGACTAAGGAAAGATTCGAATAAATATACAGGTACCGAGATTATTGGTATAGGCACTATGCACAAGTCTAATATGGTACCAGTGTCACGAAAAAAGGACGCTGAGGATATGGCTAAAATGAGGAGATGATATGTTTTCAATAGAGTTCGAATATGATCATACGTTCACAACACTATTGGATAACGAAGGCAGAAGAGAAGATGTACAATTGATAATTACTGATACTGATGTTTTTATTAGGCAGTTCAATGAAAAAGCAAATAAGTATGAAGTGATCAACTTTTCGCCAATGATGTTTAAAGAACTCATGACATCAATGGATTATCCAGAAGGACTATACGCTACATCAAAGGAGTTGGTGAGACAGTAAAATGAGTAAATCTTACGCTGAAGCGTATTACAGCAATAAGCTGTGTATGTGGATGGATATTTCCACGTACTGCAATGCTGGTTGCCCAGAATGTCATAGGACTGATATAGTCAAAGGTGGTCTAAAAACTATAGACTGGCTTCCTCTCGTTCAATGGAAACTCGAAGAATTTAAAGAAAGATTTAAATCTGACTTTATACGTAACGTGAGAAGATGGGAGTTCTGTGGAACTTGGGGAGATCCGGTTATGAATAAAGATCTCTATAACATAGCAAAATACATTGTCGAATCAAATGCTTCTTCTTTTATTTCTATTGATACGAATGGAAGTATAAGAGGTGTCAACTGGTGGTCAGACTTAGGTAAACTAGCAGCCGCAACAAAACACTACGGTGGAGGAATGATTGAGGTTGACTTTGCAGTTGAAGGCGTAACTCAAGAAATGCACTCTCATTATAGAAGAAAAACAAACTTACATAAAGTGCTTGCAAACATGAAAGCTTTTACCGATGGTGGAGGCGAAGCGACTGCGTTTGTTGTTATCCATAAACACAATCAAGATTACTTACATGAAATAAAAGAAATGTGCGAAATGCACGGTGCAAAGTCATTTAACTTTGTTGAGTCCAACAGGTTTGAATGGCACTCTACTGGAAATACTGGTAGGTTTGAATTTATAGACGAGAATAATAAGAAGCAGGTACTTCTCCAAGCTGATGAATACTCTGTTCCTAAAGAAAATTCACAGTTTCATGCACCAATAGCCGACCATAAAAGAAGAGTTGATCACAATCCAATATATAATAAAACATCTAAAAATAGTTATATGCAAATCCAAAAAGCTGTTAAGGCCGCGGCGGCAGAGTTTGAAGGTGAAGATGATATTGATTCTTTCATAAAGGCCAACGAGGAAGAGTAATGAAAAAAAGTTACATTAAATGCAGATGGCTTGAGATGAATAAGATCTTAGTAAATCCTGATGGTCAAGTTTATCCATGCTGCTATCTGGCAAATAAAGCATATAAGTCAGAACAACTCGGTGTGTTTGGTCCGAACAATCAAGTAGAAGATATGAAAGAGAAAGGTCAGAACTGGTACTGGAAAGAAGGTGATGATCTTATGATTGAATATAAGAAAAACTATGAGGATCTTAACATTAAGAATAAAACTATGGAAGAAATAGTTAATCATGACTGGTACACAAAAACTCTACCAGAATCATGGGATAAAGAAGAAACTAGATTTGAAGCTTGCAGAACTTTCTGCGAACACTATGAAAATGAGTAATGTTTTTTATATCAGCACCTTTCGGTAACTATCTTAATTTCAAAAATGCTATTAGTGTAACGGGAACTTTTACAGTTCACCCTAGACCGGGTAGACTGTTGCAGATAATAAAGACACTAAGATACACTAAAGATGGTTGGAGGAATAAGTTAGGAGTACGCAATCCAGGAATACATAAAGGAATGTGGAACACTAAGTACAATCAAGTCATGAGTATAGCTGCTCTAGAACCTGATGATTGGAACACACTCATAGACACTATCAGCGCTGAGAGAAATATAGAACTCAATATTAGTTGTCCTAATCTCGATGCTTGTCGCGACACTATGAATTGGAAAGGATTTGAAAAGTTTCCAAAACATATGAGAGGTAAATGGTGCATAGTAAAAGTACCACCAATCGCTAATAACAGTATGATTGATAAACTCATTGACTTAGGATATAAACAAATTCATGCAAGTAACACTGTTCCTACTGACAAGGGTGGACTGTCAGGAAAAATAATTACACCATACACTATGAGAATAATAGATTATATAAAGAATAAATATCCTCATGCAGAAATCATTGCAGGAGGTGGTGTGTATTCCAAACAAGACGCAATGGATTATTTAAACGCTGGAGCAGATCACATTAGTTTAGGTAGTGTATCTTTCACTCCTTGGAAAATAAAATCGATAATAACATGAATTATAGACGCATAATCAAAACTTGTACATGGCAGCTGCTAGGAATGGCGTGGTTCATGAGCTACGCAATAATTACTGGAGGTGACTTATGGTATACATTTGGTCTATCACTAGCAAGTATTCCTGCAGGAAGCGTAATGTTTTATTGCCATGAGTGGATTTGGGAAAAAATAAAATGAAAAAGAGTAGAGTGATATTTACAATATACATCTCACCCGAAGAGATAAACAAACACTTTAACACTGGTGAACTAAAAATGGGGAACTTAGATCTTTTTGCTGAAGCTCTTCAAGTTAAGCAAAATGATTGGGCTATGTCCTGTGGAGCGGAATATAGAGTTTATAAGTTCGGACAAAAATTCATTGACTTTACAGTAAAACTTTGGGAAAAGAATATATTTGAAGAGTACTATCAGGCTATTCAACACTACAAGATATTCATTCTTGAAGAACTAACAAAAGAGTATGATGAAGTCTTGTATGTTGATCTAGATGTTTGGCCGCATAAATTTACAAATATATTTGAAGAGATTGATGTCAATAAAGGAATCGCCGTAAGAGGATTCAGTGACGATAAACAAAAAGATGTAAAGGCTTTAGAAGAGGGTTGGCTAACATACGTACCTATTCCAAGAAGCGTATCTACAAAAACAGCTCTTATGAAAGCTCTTTGCAGTAAAGGAGAAGTTGACTGTCCAAGTGATGTAGTATTTAATACTGCAATCACACTTGCAAATGAAAGGTATATGCAAAGATTAAATTATTTTGAAGAGATAGAAAATACAAGAGATATGATCAATGAACTAAAAGAACACGATCCTTTTTACGCCGACTATATACATTGCATGTATAGATTCAACAACGAGTCTGTGTTCTCATATCTTTTGTTTAAGAATAAAGTTCCATGGCAGTCTTTAGATGAAAAATGGCATTGGGTTTCAAATCATAGGAATCCAGAAGAAGCATGTCCCGATGAAACAAATCTTGTCCATGTAATAAACAAAAAATTTCGTAATGTAACTGGACTTGCTAGTAAGGAGTATTAAATGTTTGGACTAGATCCTTTGACATCGACCATGATCGTTGCTGGTACAATATTCTATTGTGCTTATCAGATAGGTCGTGGCGATAAGAATCAACACCGTGATGAAATCATTAATAATACAATGATATATTTGTGTAAGAGCGGATATGTAAAATGGAGAAAAGATGAGCACGGTGAGATAGAACTCATTCCGTTGAACGAGAAGCTGTAACATTTTTGTCACAGTATCAATAAAAAATTAAAAAAAATGCATTTTTATGAAAATAATGGTGTACATTCCTAGAAATCTATGGTAGATTGGTATCAAGATAAATTAATAAGGAATGAAAAATGATTAATTATGTAACAGGGAATGAGTACTCAGGGTCTAACGCTAACACCCTTATGGCTCTAGGTTATGGTGAAGGTGATGCCTTCGTAACTTTCAAGCAAGCTATCAAGCTTGATGGAATTTCTGGTAAGTCTCTTAAAGGTCTTAAGAAGGCTGCCTCTCTTATCAGGTTCTCAAAAGAACTTGACAAGGACACTGGAACATGGGAGAAGAAACCAAGATACTTCTCAGTTTTCCACATCGATGCAGTTCTCTCTAGGAGGGCTGCATAATGAATATAGTTGATGCAATTCATGGAACTACAGTTCAGTCTCCAAAGATAGATGGACTTAACGGTAAGAAGTTATATCAGGTACACATGAGATCAAGAGTTACCTACACTTACATTGAGCCAGTTTATGTTAGTGCAAAAAATGATGAAGAAGCTTGGGAAAAAGCTTTAGACCTTGAAGCTGGAAAGTTTCAAGTAAAATCATGTTCAACCGAATGGATTGATGAAGCAATCCTTGATGAAGAACAGAAAGATATAGCTGAAAGATTTCCAGATGATGTACATCAGAGATCTCATAATGTTATTGGTGATGAAATGATTCCGAACCCTAAGTACGCAGGTTCTGAATCCGAAAGAAAAGGAAAGGATGCAATATAATGGCTAAAAAGAAATCATTCAGAGCTCGAGCAAGAACAGGTCTTGCTGCCGCACCAACATCTTCATTCCGTAGTTTTTCTGACTATGTTCGAGTAGAAGTTGAAAAGAAAGAAGTCTCTACTATTATCAAAGATTTCTTTAAGGCTACACTTTCAAAGGCTGATCGTAAATTAGTTTCAGATACGCCTGATTGGTGGTATGGTTCTAAAACTATCCTTGCATCTACAGTTGCTTGGGAAACAATGGGAAAAGAATTTCCTGATAATTGGGACTCTGAAAGAGTAAAAGCATCTTGCATCGAAGATGCGAAAGATTGGGCCGAAAGGAAAAGAAAAGAAAAAGCTGAACTTGAAGCACGCGGTCCACAGCGAAGAAAGAAAACTCCTACAGAGATTATCGCTGAAAGAACATCAGACTTTATTGGTGGTATCGAAGAAGAACTCGACGACTATCACAATAAGACTCATGAAGAGGCAATGAAATATTCTGTCTTTCATGAATTAAGACTAGCAGTTGCTCCTAACTCTATGGCAAAGGCTGTAATGACATATTACACACCTATATATGAAGAGATTAGAGAACTGGTAGAAGATAAAACTCCAGACTTAGTTGAAGCATACGACTATATGTCTGTTCCTCAAAGAAAGAAGTACCTGGAGTTTATTAAACAAATAGTTGATGACGCCGAAAAATACATGCAGGGCAAGAAAGCTCAACGTAAAGTACGTATTAAAAAGGCACCATCTGCACTCAAACAGGTATCTAGGATTCAGTACTTGAAAGAGTGTGTTGACTACAAGCTAACATCTATTAATCCTACACAGGTGGTAGGAGTTCATAGATTGTATACTTTCAATGTAAAGTATAAGAGGCTTACTGAACTTGTTAGTAACGGTAAAGGATTTGAGATTAGTGGTAGTACGATTAAAAATATAGATAGTGATCTGTCACGAACTACTTCTCTTAGGAAGCCAAATGAGTTCTTACAAAAAGTTCTTAAGATGACTCCAGCTCAAATTAATAAAGAGTGGAAGGATCTAACAACTAAAACTAATCCTGCAAATGGTAGGATTAATAAAGAAACAATTCTATTAAGGGTGGTCGATAAATGACAGAAAACAAACCAGAATTTATGAATCGGTCTAGGTTCACTAAATTAATTGAGACTCAAGTCTTAGATAAACGCCTCAGCTACATTGACGCCGTAGTTGAGGTATGTGATCAAACAAGTATTGATCCAGAAGATGTGAAGAAATTCATATCACCAGTTATTAAAGAGAAGATTGAAGCTGAGGCAATGTCACTAAACTTTTTGCCGAAGGGAAATGAATTGACTTTTGAATAACTTTTTTATATAAATAGGTTTACATTACAGTGATACTGTGGTATAATAATAATATAATTCAGCAAAACATTTCAGTTATACAAGGAGAAATATATGTCTTTTGCAAATCTAAAGCGGAACAAAGGTTCCATCCAAAAACTCGTCGCAGCTGCTGAAGCAGTCGGCGGAAACTCTCAACAGAAAAATTATAATGATGATAGGATGTGGAAGCCTACAGTTGATAAAGCCAACAATGGCTATGCTGTAATTCGTTTCCTTCCTGCAAGTGAAGGTTCAGATCTTCCATGGAACCGATATTGGGATCATGGTTTTAAAGGACCAACAGGTAGATGGTATATCGAAAAGTCCTTAACATCTATCGGTGCAAACGATCCTGTTGGCGAGTTGAACAGCCGGCTTTGGAACTCAGGTATTGAGTCTGATAAACTGAAAGCTCGTGATCAAAAGCGTAGGTTACATTATGTATCAAACATCTTGGTTGTACAAGATCCAGGTAACCCTTCAAACGAAGGTAAAGTATTTCTTTATCAGTATGGTAAAAAAATCTTTGATAAACTTATGGACGCTATGCAACCTGAGTTTGAAGATGAAACACCAGTAAATCCATTTGATTTTTGGGAAGGTGCAAACTTTAAACTAAAAATTAGAGATGTTGAAGGTTATCGAAACTACGATAAATCAGAGTTCGGTAGTGTAGAGCCTCTATCTGAAGATGATACTTACCTTGAAGGTATCTACAATCAGATGCATGATATTAGTGAGTTCACTGATCCAAAGAACTATAAATCATATGACGAGTTGAAAAATAAACTGGTCAGTGTCCTTGGTGATGATGTACTAGGTGGTGCACCTACTATCCAAGAAGAAACTAAACTTGGAAACAGTTCACCTCCTCCGGCTATGAAAGAAGCTGCAGCTCCAGAACTGGATGACGAGATTCCTGATTTCAGTGAGACAGCAGAAGAAACTTCTGCTAAAAAGAAAGATGATGACGATACAATGTCATACTTCGCTAACCTAGTTAATGATGATTAAATAGGAACTACCTTCGAAAAAGTATCAACGGTACTGGTCGATCCTCCGGCTAGTACCGTTGTGCTATTATTACTTACATTTGTAGTATTAGAATTATTTGGTGCAACAACCGGTGCAACAATACTAGCGTTGTTAGTATTCAATAAGTTAGACTGTTGCTGTTCATTTAGTAAGTTAGGTTGAAGTGAACTTTGATCTCCTGGAGTTATGCTAGGTGGTCTCTCAAGTGGAACAAACTGCATTGAGTCTCCAGTAATTGTTATAGGTTTACTTAAATCTTCAGGCCCTGTGTCTGTAGTGCCAACACCTACAAGAGGAAATGTTTTTGCAACAGCCTGTCTTATGTTAGACGGATTGAAGATTGGTTGATACCTCATATCTCCTTCAGCGTTTGGATTAAACAAATTAAAAGTTTTTACAGGATCAGGAATAGTTACTACTGCTCCTTTTGTGTCTGTGTACTTGATAGGTTTAAACTTACTTAAATCAAACGATGCGTTTCCTTCATCGTCAAACTTAACGATGTCACCTTTTGATACTTGACTCCATATTTGTTGAGCAGCAGATTTAGCTCCAATGAGTTGGTCTTGTTGATCTTGACTCATGAGGAAAGACTTCATAGGTCCACCCATCATTGGTATCTGAGGTATTACATCTGAAGGTGAGACTAGAGTTGGTGGGGACATCCTAGGTAAAACATCATTTGGTGTTGGAAGATTCATAGCACCTAATGTTCCTGTTACAGAAACTGGTGATACTGGTGCAGTTGTCTGTACTTCAGGAGGAGTACTAGAAAGAATTGCTCCAGCAGCTGTTGCTCCCATTCCTCTACCCATTCTTTGTATTGAGTCATCATAATTTTTAACGGCTACTTTAAATCTTCTTCCTCTACGCATTCCACCTTTATTTGGAATTTCTACAACTTCATACATTGATGGATCAGGTGATTTTGCCATCGCAGCTTCTGCAGAAGATTTAGAAGTATACACTCTAGTTAGCATATCAGGATCTGGTGCAATCATGTTTTCACCAATAGCTTCACCTGCCATTTCACCACCTTTATAACCTAAGTAACCACCAGCAATAACTCCACCTGCGACTGTAAAAGGATTAAATCCAAGAGCACCCATTGCTCCACCTGTTGCCATACCAGCAAGCATTCCACCGATACCACCACCGGTCATTCTTGCTGTCTCTACAGTCTTTTCATCTTCAGTTAAATTTTCATCAGTTTGTATTTGAGCTATCTCGTTTAATGTTAATAGACCACCAAGTATAGCTAGAGGACCACCCTTCAATAAGTTTTTAAATTTAAATCCACCCTTATCGATCTTAGACTTGCCTTTGTCTCTATTATTATCTTTATTGTTCTTATCATTAGCTTTAGTCTTATCATCTCCATCCATATCACCGGTAGGTTTTCCTTTTAGTTTATCAAAAAGCTTCTTACCTCCGTAAGCAGTAGCACCTCCTATACCTAGAGCAGCCGCAGCTTTTCCGAGTAAGTTCTTCAACATTTGTCCAATACCGCCTGAACTTTTATCTCTACTTGCAGCTGCACCTACAGCGGCAGCTCCCATTAGACCTGCACCTCTTCTCTTATCTCTTCTAGATTCTAGACTATCTAGGTTTCCTCTTCTTCGTCTTTTTAGTTCATCTTTATAAGTTTTATGGAGAGCTTGAACTTCATCTCTAGTTTCTTTTTGCACCTCCAACTGTTCTTTCTGAATGCCTAGATCTTCAATCGCAAGTTCAACTAATTTCTTTTGATCCTTATTAGTGAACATATTTTTTGCAATGTTTCCTATTCCACGGAACGGTGCACCTATTAGATTTCTTGCAGTTGAAGCTGCGCCTGATACAATATCAAGAGGTTTTCTTGCAATGGAAGTTATTGTGTTTGCTGCACCTGAGATAAGAGAACTTGCACCTCTTATTGGTGCAGTTACAAATCTTCCTACTTGTCCTATTCCTCTCGTAATCATATTGTTACCAAGTGCGCCTAATGCACCGTACTTTCTTACATTTCCAGTTTTAGAAAGTATTAATCCAAGCGTTGCGTTTACATCTCCTAATGCATCTACAATTGCTAGATTTCCATCGTCAATTAATCCTGCAATATCATTAAGCACTTTAAATATTTTTTGAGAGTCTCCTCCCACTGGATTCTGATTTTGTTGTTCCATCTGTTCTCTAACAGAGGGTAAGAGCAAACTCTTGTCTAATCCCGAAGGATTGTTATCTCTCAGATTTTGTGTAGCATTTTCTATTGCCATTTATCTCTTCCTCTGTTTTAGTTTGTCATTCTCTTCTTTCAAATACGCAACTAGCATCGCAACATAAACTTCCCTCTCCCAAGGCATCATAGTCTCGAGTTCTGATAGGGAATATTTGTGATGTTGGATTAGTGCGAAATTGGTCTTATAGTGATTAAGTAGAGAATCACTAGAAGACCACACTAAAAAAAATCAGATATATTCCTTATCTTCACGTCTTTCTTCGCTTGACATCCTTGACAAACATATTTGTGTTGGATCTCAACTCTCGGCATAGACTCAACATACTCTCGCAGTTTTTGAAACTGGTCATTAGTCATTGACTCTACAAACTCAACAAGCTTTTCTCTAGGTTCGTCTGTAACTTTAATCTTTTCTTCTGGAGTATTAATGTATTGTATACAGTCAGTTACTAGTTCAAGCGTTGTTGACACCTCAGAAACATTATCAATAATCTTATCATTATGAATCATTTTAAAATATTCAGGATAACCCATTTCTACTGATATGTCTTTGTTTATATCAATAGTATTATTTTGAGGTTCTCCTATAATCTTAACTTCATCAATATTTACGTTCTCTTTGTTTTCATGTCCACAGTCACTACACGTAAAAAGTAAGTTAACCTTTTCACCTACAGACTTTGCTCTAATCTTTGTGAACATATACTCTACATCATAAAGCTTAAGTTTGTTTACTTCAATCTCCTCATTAACACACGCAGAGATTGTGTCAGTTACTGCGTTCAGTGCAGCCTTCTGATCATTTGATTCAAAAGCCATCATTAGAATCTTTTCTTCTTTTACTAAGTATGGTCTAAATTTTACCTCTTTGTTAATTGAAGGAATTGTCATCTCATACTGTGGCTTATCATTTAGTTTAGGTATCATTCATTGCTCCTATATCGAAATCGTCTCCCAATCTGTGTACGATAGTTGTACGTTATATTCTGAGACTTCAGTGTTCAAGTTTCCTAACTCGATCGGGTTTAGTGTAGTTGGGAATGCTTCTTTTATTAAGCATCCGTGTATTCTTTTTGATTCTTGATTTAATTGAAAAACCTTTATGTCCTTTGTATATGTATTCTTGTATCTCAGTTCTTGTTCATTATATGAGATAGAGCTAGCCGCCCACTCTTCAAAAAAGTTTTTCACATTATAGTTGTTTGTTAGTAAGAAGGTGAGAGACAAGTCGTCAACACCGTAGCCGTTTACCATCTTTTCAAACTTTATACCAATCTGTCTATCGTTTGTTAGTATCTGTTTTCCCGGTAGATTAACTCTTGTACATAAGAAGTTGAGAGATCTCATATCAATGTCAGTGTCAAACCCTACTGATAGTATTTCAACTTCAAAGAGGTTACCTTTGGCTAAGCCTTGTGTATCAACAATTGTTTTAAAGTCAGATATGTTTAGTGTCATTGTGAACCCATCTTTCTTGAATCTGCATAGACTTGACTTGCTTTACCTTTCTGCCAAGATGCCATAGGTAGGAAAGTTGCGACTTCCCACTCTGGTGCTGGAACTCTTGCAAACCTGCTTCTTACATGTTTTCCAAGGTAATGCTTTACGCAAGGTTGAAAGTATTTTAGTTTAGATGAACTCTTTAGCATTCTATATCTAGCTTTAAAGAAAGTGTTATCATCAAATGAATTATCAGAACTTAAATCCATTAGTCCGTCTAAAAACTTTGCTCTTAGCACTGGAGGAAGATAGTGTAGGTTTAATCCTAAGAATCCACCTGGTGCTCTCTCAATCACAACCGCAAGAGGAAATGAATCGTAATACGGTAGTGTGTCCTTATGTTTTGGATCATAATAAAACATATACATCGAACCAATAGCTTGGCGAGCAGTCAGATCTAACTCTTCCTGCTTCATTAATTGGTTCCTGTTTATCGTACCTAGAGCCGCAGCTTTCTTTCGGAACCAATCTCTTGATTCCTTAGTCCTTGGTGTTATACCAGCTCTAAAAGCTTCAATCTCTAGTTTTTGAAATAAATTAGCCATACCACTATTTATAATCTTTTTAACGGTTTTAGCTTCTTCATTTTCTTCCACTTAGGAAGTATTCCCATTTCTTGTAAAGTGTCTTCGGTCCACACCTGAAACTCCCATCCTCTATCTTTTGCAAACTCATTTGCAGCCTTCCACTTATTTACATTTTTTATATAAGTTAATCCTTCGTTTATGTACCTCTTCGTCTTCTTTCCAGTTGGAGAAACTTTCGGAGGTGACGTTTCTTTTTTTGGTTTTATTTCTACAAGGACAGTTCTCCCATCCTTATAGTTTATCCTCAGATCTACAAAATATCTGTGTCTGCGTTTATCCACCTCATAAAAATAAGGTATCACGGTCTCTTCACTTGACCATGATTTTATGTTTGGATTCTTATCGCACCAACTAAAACACTTAGCTTCCCACATTGACCTATAAATAATATTGTCAGGATCGCCTTTATATTTAGACCTATGTTTAACTCGATACTTACCTTGATACACTTTCATTGAATTTCCATATAAATACTACTAACTATATTCTACTATTTATTGGAAAAATAAGACATGGTACAACCACGATTCGATCTCACGACTACTACTTTAAGATATCCTTTTGAGGATCAAGACAAGTATAAAGGTAAGATTAAGTTTAAAACTTTCAAGACAGTTCCACCTTCTGGAGTTGAGTTCTTTAACAATGGATCTCAACTAATCAATAATGTAATTGATTCAAGAAGAGAGGAAGAAAATCCTGATGCTGAAGATATTGAAATCCCAACTCAGACTGTCGACAACGCTTCACAAAATACTGTATCCAGATCTTCAACAAAATGGAATGGAGAGAGTTGTACTTTGTATATGCCTCCTAATATTGTTGTAACTGATAACCTAGATTATAACACTAACGTTCCTCTTGGAATATTTGGATCTATTGTAGAGAATACTATCGCTTCTGGTGGATCATTTGCCGGAGCACTCGGCAGCGCTGCTTTAGATGCAGGTAAGTCTGTTATTGACGCTATATTTAATGGAGCTGAAGGACAAGGTGCTGATCTTGCAAGACTCCAGTTGTCTAGACTTGCCGGTGTATTTGGTGAAGGAACTGAAGGTGCAATAAGAAGTGGACTTCAAACTACACCTAATCCTAACATCAGAGCAATATTTAAGTCAGTGAACTTAAGGGACTTTGTATTTCAATTTAAATTTACACCGAAGTCTCAGTCAGAAGCAGAGGAAATAAAAAAGATTGTTTACTTTTTTAGAAAGAATATGTATCCAGAATCGATTCAGATTGGTGATATCTCTGCCGGTTATAAGTTTCCGAATAAGTTTGATATATCTTTAGGATATCACGGAACTGATGGTCCTACTGGATTGGGTGCAGAGAACGAATATAATAGAGAACAGAAGAAAAAGGTTGCCACATTGTTGAAGAAGTGTTACTTAAGAAACGTACAGACCAACTACAACCCGACAACAATGGCATTTTTCAATGATGGTAATTTTCAAGAAGTAGATTTGAGTTTGGTATTTGTAGAAGAGCAGACTCTAGACAGACAAGACATTGAGGCAGGTTACTAATGGCATATTTTAGATCCTTTCCAGAAACCACTTATAAGTTCGGTAACGAAAAGTTCTTAACGGCAATACAAGACATAAGCGCTTATGTTGATCTAGTTGATCAGTTAAAAGATCAGGTTACATCATATGAATTTTATAACATTCAACCAGGAGATAGACCTGATAATGTTTCATTTAGTTTATATGGCACTGAAGCATATTACTGGACGTTTTATTTTATGAACGATCACTTAAGAAGATCTGGCTGGCCTCTGAGTCAAGTAGAACTAAATGATAAGTTGGTGAAAAAATATCCTAACAGGACTCTTACTTTTAAAACAATATTTAGTTCAAACTTTAAAGTTGGAGAAAATGTATATGGTGTAACATCAACTGCAGGTGGAGTTATTGTAAAAAGAAATTTAGAACTCGGTCAACTAGTTGTCAAGCCAACAAATAACAAATCTTTTACAGTAAGTGAACTTATACAAAGTAACACAGGTCTTGACGGAAATCCAGATGGATCTGGTAAGACAGTTGAGCAGCAAGTCCTTGATGGATCAAACACTCCTGAGTATCTTTCAGCTCATCACTATGAAGACGCTTCCGGTAATCATGTTGACATTGATCCTACAGTAGGACCTGGAAGTAGTTTAGTAGAAGTTACGTACAGGCAAGAATACACAAGAAAAAATGATAGTTTGAAAAGGATAAAGTTTATTAAACCAAACATTGTAACCGAAGTTGTAAGAAAATTTGAACAAGAGCTTAAATAATGGCGACTAATAATAATATAGATGATGAGTTCTTCAATACTCCTTATAAGTACAAGTTTGAAGAAATAAATCTTATCAGTGAAAAAGTTTTTAAAGTTGGTGGTGCACACCAGAAATTTGATCTCACTAATGTAGTAAGTGAACTCAATCTGTATGAGCACTTAGACAAACCTTTTATAACTGGCACACTCATTGTAAATGATATAGATCCAGACGTTAACTTGATTAATGAAATTCATTTTCTTGGGACAGAGAAAATAAGAATCAAGATCAGAGTCCATACATCAGAACCTTTCACAATAACAAAGAACTTTGTCGTAACCGAAGTATTAAAATCTGTAAAGTCAAATGATGACAATGAAGTTATAGTTCTTCATATTATTGAAGACAGTGCGTATCTTTCAAGCTTAATTAGAGTCAGAAGATCTTATAGAGCAAAAAAACATGACATAATTAAACAACTAGCGGAAACTGCTGGAAGAAAAGTCAAGTCAATAACAGACAACTTGCCTCCTGGAGATAAACTCACAAGAGTTATTGTACCAAACATGACTCCATTAGAAGCTGCGAACTGGGTAAAAGACAGAGTAACTACTAAAAATGGATTTCCATACTTTTTATATGCAACACTTAGTGATGATGACTTAAGGTTTTATGATTTAGAATCTATGCTTCAGGGCCAACCACTAAATGAAGGCAGACCACACTATACGTATTCATTGAATTCAGATCAGATTCCTCTATTAACAAATGATCAGGGTGAAACTAAACCTAGATCAAATAGTAATACAGTTGAAGATGCTTCCTTTGTTATTAATTCATATTCTCTTGAAAGATATTCTGATCACTTGAACTATGCAAGAAAAGGTTTTACAACGTCAAAGTATAATTTTATTGATACAACATTTGGTGATAATCTTGAAACTAAGTTTAGAGCTGATAAAGTCTTTTCAAAGATGGTAAAGGATAATCTTTTAAGAGGGCAATCAAAGTATCCTCTCTATGATTATATCAGTGAGTTTGGTGGAAAAGGAATACACGAATATGATACTCGAGAAATAACTCACTTCGCTACATCTAGGCAGTACAATGATTTCTTTGACACTGAAGGTTATCATGAAGCAAAAACTGAGTCAGACCATGCATTAAAAGTAACAGCTAAGGCTTTAAGGTTTTGGCTACTCAACTCTCCTATTACAATTCAAGTTCCTGGAAGAAACTTTTTAAGAAATGATGTGTGTCCTACAATAGGAAATATTTTTAGAGTAGGATTTATAGCCAATAGGTCAACTGTAGGTCTTCCTATTGGAGAGTACATAGACCAACAAAAGACAGGAGACTACTTAGGTTATTCTGCTCGTCATGTTTTTAGTGGTGAAAGATACAGTGTTCACATAACTATGACAAAACTTGGAACTCCAGGATATGGAAGAGGTACTTACGCATGATAGACACGTGGAGAACAGATGTAAGTCCAAAGTCTTTGTACACTGATTATGCAGGCGCAGACACTGTTTGGTTTGCTGCGAGAGTAATTAGTAATAATGATCCTTTAAAACTAGGAAGAGTTCAAATTCGAATCTTTGGTGTTCACAGTGATAACATCGAAGAACTTCCTACAGCCGATCTTCCATGGGCACAAACACTAAACACTAATGGTGGAGGAGTTTCTGGTATTGGAACGTTTTCAGCTATGATTCCCGGAACTTTTGTTTTTGGAATATTTCTTGATGGAAGACACAGCCAGATTCCTCTTGTATTAGGATCAACTCCTACAATTGAAGGCCCATCAGGATCACAAAGGACTGATCCTACTGCGCCGTTTATGCCTGAAAAAGATAACAACAGAGATCCAATAGATAGAACTAATCCAGTTGACGGTACAGTTGACGCTGCACTCGAAGGTGGAACCAATGCAGAAAAGATTTTTAATTTTTATATTGCGAATGGTTATACTCCAGAACAAGCTGCAGGATTTATAGGTAACTTTTTTGCAGAGTCTAACTTGAATCCGGAAGCACTTAATCCTAATGACTTAGGTAAACCAGCGTTTGGTCTAGCTCAATGGAGAGGTGATAGGTTAGATAATTTAAAATCATGGTCTGCAGGTAGAGGATTAGATTATAGAACACTAAAGGCACAGTTACAGTTTTCACTACATGAATTGTCTGGTTCGGAAAGATCAGCAGGAGGAAAGATTAAGAAAGCAGCAACTGCGAGAGAATCTGCATATGTAATTACTCGATACTATGAAAGACCTTCATATGAAATAGTAAATGGAATCTATACGAGTCCTTCCTTAGATCTAAGAATACAGGTAGCAAAAGATGCCTATGAAAGGTTTGCAAGAGCATGACAGAAAAATTTGATAAAGTTCCAGTTAGTAAAGTCAATAATACTTTAGCTAGACTTCCTATTGGAGGAGAGTTTACTAAAGAAATTGAAAAGATGAATTTTGCATCTCAAGAGTATGCATCAACTCAAAACACTCAACTAGGAAAAGTAATAAACGAACAAAAAGGTGGAGTCAGAGTTCTTACACAGTCTGATGAATATCCTGCAGCAGTTGGTGGAGTATCGGTTCCACCTATCGTGCAAGCAGGTGTTGGAATGAAAGATGATGAACTTCAGAACGGTGGAAAGAAAAATCTACAGTTCGGAGAAGAGATCGGAAAGATGACACACTCTATGGTTACAATCATAGGAAGTCCTACAGGTAGTGGATACATGCACTCTAAAATAATGCTAGGAACACCACAGGCAATTAAGAATGCGTATTTTGATACTGTAGGAAAAGAACCTGATCCTAGTTACGCTCCTCAGTTTGCACCACCTTCTTTACAGGGTGCAGCAACTTCTGCGTTGTCATCTATGAGTTCTTCTGCTGACTACTCATCTCAAATACAATCAGTGTCTAAAAATATTCTTGAAGGTGTACAAGGACTGCAGACAAAAGTAAATGCTCTGGTTGGAAATAGAGATGCAGGAGTTACACAAAGAGCAACACTATCTTCACAAAACTATATTGAAAACTTTTTAAGAGGAGTTTCAAAAGATACACTTAATGAAGAGGAGATCTCAAAAGGAATAGACTTATTGTTAGCAGGTGATAACAACTCAGTGATTAGCTTAGTTCAAAATGCTGGTGCAAGAGAAAATGTTGACTTAGGTGATCAGTCAACGTTAGAAAATAATATTATTAGTATGAACCCTGCGTTATCAAATGCAATCACAAACCAATCAGCATCATTTAACAATATGGGTGTTTCATCTAATCGAACAAAGGATTTGTCAAGTATATCAAATAATTGGAATGGACAGGACACTTCATCAGGATATACATTTGAAAGAGTTCACAGTGTTGAAGAACTTGTAGCTGAACTCAGGTCTATTACAAGACCAATTACTGAAACAGTTGTGCACTGGACAGCACACTTTAATGATCAAGGTCATGTTGGTGCAAGAGAAATTCATGAGATTGGACTGCGAAGAGGATTTGCTGGATGCAGCTATCACTACGTCATAAAAAGAAACGGTAACATTGAAAGAGGTAGACCTGTTAATATTAAAGGTGCGCATGCGAGAGCAGCAGGACACAATAACAACAGCATAGGAATATCTTTTGTCGCTGGATATAATTGTCCTTCCGGAACACCGAATCCTGAGAGGTATGTAGGTGCAGAGTCTATTACACCTGCACAATTTGCTTCTCTTGATGCGTATCTAAAATCTTTCTATATGGTTTATCCTGGTGGTCAAGTATTCGGTCACATGGACTTCGATGGAGGAAAACCTGATCCTGGGTTTGACGTTGGTACATACATAAAAGCAAGATTTAATAAAGTTAATGCAGCCAATCCTAGGAATGGACCAATTAGTGAAACACAAATGGCATCGCTTCTTGCCGAAACAACTCAAGGTGAGACAATAGCATGAGTACAGCAGATAAAGAACTACAACAAAGAATACTGGAAACATCACTTGCTCAAGTGGAAGGAGAAGGTCGACCAAAAGATGCTTTCTCTGATCCTAGCGGTCAGTACCCATCGTTTGACTATCATGGAGAACAGAGTACAAATAAAGTAGCAAGAGGAGATGGTGTTAATGAGTTAGACTTAAGAAACGGTATCCCAGGAATTAATACAGATCTTGCACAACGAGTTTCAACTCAATATCCTTTAGCGTCTACAACTCATTCAGTGTCTGGCCACGTCATAGAAATAAATGATACTCCAGGTGGTGAAAGAATATTAATTCGTCATAACACTGGTGCAGGCGTAGACATTAAGAGTGATGGAACAGTCATAGTAAACGCAAAGAGTAATAAAGTAGAGATCGTTGACGCCGATCATAGAATGGTTGTTGAAGGAAGTGGAAATATATCTTACTACGGTAACTTAAATATGAACGTTTCAGGTGATTATAATGTGACTGTTGGAGGTAATTACAACTTAAAAGTAACAGGAAACTGGATAGTTAATATTGTTGGATCTCTTAAAACAACTGTTGTTGGAATTGTATCCGAGGTTGTACAAAAATCAAAGTCTGTCATTGTTCTTGGTCAGTTAACTCAAACATATCTTTCAGACGTTCATCATTTTGTAAAAGGTGCTTATCAACATTTCATAAAAGGCAATGCCGACTACAATCACGGCGCTATAACCAAGTTTACTTCTCAACTAGAAGTTGACGTTAGTTCTCCTAATATTAATATAGCCGGTGATAACATTAATATTCTTTCAAATGGTGGAACACAAGGTGGTGAAAATGTTATCAAGTACGGTAAGAACATGTATTTAAATGAGAAGTTAGAAAGTAAAACTATTACAACAACTGCAGCGTATGCAACAACTTTTCACGGTGACTTGAATGGAACTTCAAACGCATCGTTAAGATCATCGGTTGCAGGTGGTTTAGGTATTGTAAGTGTAACCTCACCTATCATAGATTCAACGGCTCTTGATCCTACAAAAACTGAACAGCCAACTTCAGCGATTATGTCTGAGTACTTAAACCATACAGATCTAGGTGTTAAGATTGTGAGTATTGATGAAGACGAATCTATTAAGAACTATTATAATAAGTCTGTTACGAGTAATGGTGTAACAAATAGAGCTCTCAATACTAGAGAAGTAAGATCTAAATTAAAAGACACTTCAAACAGGTCAAACAATAAGTTCATCAACGACAGAATGGCAGCAGGCGTATTGAACTCTAACTTTGCTAACACTGTACCTGGAGAAATTGGAAGAGTCAGAGGAAAAGATTCTACAGTTAGAGTTGGTCAAAACATTATAGGTCAAGCTGGAAGAACTCTTATGCAAAATAGGTTTAAGCCTGCAGACTCATCATCTAAACCTAAGACGTATACGTTCCCTCTCGAAGCTCAGTACAATCCAAACAATCAAGCAAAAATAACTCACAACACTCTTCTTGGAAAAGGGATACCTATATCTAAATTTACTGGATCTGTAGGGAACAAGACTACACTTAACCATATTACAACTGAAGAGGAAAGAAAACAAATCGCAAGGAACTTATATGTTCAGAGTCAAGTGATAAGAACCTTTTATGATCTAGACTTGTTTAAGAACTACAACTTAATTGTTGCAGAAGGATTGTATCAGGCAGGTCCAGGTGAAACACCTAGAGGATTTAATGATTTAGCTCAGACAGGAAGAGGAGTTGCCTATGAGGTTTATTCAGCCGATGGCGTTATTGCACTTGACAAGTTATATGACTATGCAGAATTTTTGAAAGATACGTTTAGTTATGATAAACTAGCACTACACTATGATACTTATAGTACTGATGGAAAAGTTCATGGTCAATTAATTATAGAGATTCCAACAATACCAGCATCTTTCTCTGCAACATTTAAAATGGAACTAGAAACAGTGTTTAATGGAGAAAATCAAAGTTCTTCAGATCTTATTGAAATTGTATATAAATAGAAGTATCTACTTAATCACTTAACAGGAGCAAAAGGATGACATACCCCACAGAAGACATGATTTCAATGATGGAAAACTTGAGAGATCAAGCTAATGATATGGAACGTCATGTAAAGAATATGATAGAAGCTCAAGGAAGAGCTTGTGGAATTGAACTTGATAAAAGAAAAAATGCAAGAGATCTGATGGAAGAACTTCATGAACACCAAGTAAATGAAGGAATGTGTATGGAGAATGGTCATCCAGAAAATCAACAAGAAATGATGTGGGCATATGTACCTAATACAGAAGTTCACTATGACACTGCAGTTGATCCGGACTATCATCCTGGTGACTATCAAGAAATGAATATTCTTGACGAAGATGATGAATGGGAAGATGACGATGATTACGAAGATTGGGAAGATGACGAAGATCATGCAATGCCAGATGATGGAGTAAAGTAATAAATGGTTAAAAGAGCGAATGCAGTTGAAGATGGTAGGTACGAACCACCCGTACTGAACTCCACTCGTATTAATCCGAGTGTTGACATTGACTTGTTGTTCGCCCCAAAACGTAAACACGTATCCGGTGAAACCGGAGATATTTTTAAGAAGTTAGACTACGCTGCAATAAAGCAGTCAGTAAAAAATATTGTAATGACGAACTTTGGAGAAAAACCATTTAACACGGAGTTCGGAGGAAACATTAGAGGTCTTTTATTTGAGAACGCAGATCCTGACTATTTAGAAGACCTAGAAGCATTGATCGCCAGTAACATAGAACTTTCTGAGCCAAGAGCAAGAAACGTAATTGTAGAGATCGATCAAACTTATGTTGATAGAAATTATCTAGCCGTAAGAGTTAATTTTGCTGTTGTGCATACGCTAGAAAACATATCATTAGAAACAACTATAGCTAGGATAAGATAATGGCAACAAATATACAATCAACACAACTAGATTTTGAGACAATAAAGAATAAGTTAAAAACTTACTTTGCAGCAAAAACTGAGTTTAGTGATTATGATTTTGAAGGATCAGGTCTTTCAAATATCTTAGATGTTCTAGCATACAATACTCATATTAATGGTCTAATTGCCAACCTTGCACTAAACGAAAACTTTTTACACACTGCACAATTAAGATCATCTCTTGTAACTCATGCTGAAGCTCTTGGTTATAATATTAGATCTAAAACCTCATCTCAGGTTGAGATGAATATTACACTGAACTTAGCTGGAGTTCCAAACAGAGCTGCTTCATATGCTCTTCCAGTCAACTCAGAGTTCACAGCTTCAAATGAAGAAGGCACCTTTGTATTCTTAACTAGAGAAAAATACATTGCAACAGACGATGGAGCTGGAAGTTATGTTTTTAAAGACGCTGAAGGCGGAGATACTATAAAAGCATTTGAAGGAGTTATCGTAACAAAAACATTTTTTGCAGGATCAAAAGAAGACAGGCAAGTCTTTATCATACCAGACGAAGAGATTGACACATCAACTGTAATAATTAAAGTTTATCCTTCGGCCAACTCAGCGTCTTTTGTTGAATACACAGATCTAGCAAAAGCGATAAAGGTTGATAAGAACTCAACGTACTACACTTTAAGAGAAGCACCGAATGGAAAGTTCGAGTTAAATTTTGGTGATGGTATTACATTTGGAAAAACACCTGATACTGGAAGCAAGATTGTTGTTGAGTACTTAAGAACACGTGGAAAAGATGCTAATGCATGTAAAACTTTTACAACTGATATATCATACACTGTTAATAGTCAAGTCACACCAGTAAGTTTAGTTGCTACTGGTCCTTCTGCAGGTGGTGGTGATAAGCAATCAAAAGAATCAATCAGACAACTCGCACCTTCGGCTTTCGCAACACAACAAAGACTAGTTACTTCTGAAGATTATAGAGCTACTATCATAGCGAACTTTCCTACAGTGCAAGACGCTTCTGTTTGGGGAGGAGAAGAAAACGTACCTATTGATTACGGAAGAGTTTATATTAGCTTAGACTACAATTCAGGTATAACACAATCAGCAAAAGATATTATCAACAACAGGATTGAAACAGATTTTTCTGACAACCTATCAGTTATGTCAATAACTCCTAAGTTTGTAGATCCAGTTACGTGTTTTATTGAGATGTATTCAGACTTCTTTTACAATCCAGACTTAACTGGTAAGACAGCGCCGACACTAGAAAATGAAATAAGACTAGCAATACAAAATTATTTTAGTAACGATATCAATGGGTTTAACAAGACTTTTAGAAGATCTAACTTATTGACAGACATCGATGAACTCAACACGGCGATACTTAACTCAAAGATGGATATTAAGTTACAGATAAGACTAAAACCTACACTAAACACTGGATTGGAATACGATATAGTTTATCCAGTAAAACTCGCAACGCCAGATGATGTCTTTCATAGAATAGAATCAAGCTTGTTTGAGTATCCAGATGCACAAGGATCTTGTAAAATTGTAAACGTCCTCGGATCAAATGTTTTAAAGATAGTTGATATGGGAGCTAATGCAGCAACACTTATAGACAACATTGGATCCTATGATAACAGAAACGGAACAGTAACTTTAAGTAACTTTGCACCAACATCTATCACGGCTGGAGTCGACTACATAAAGTTCAGTGCAACACCTTTTGATCAGGCCATAGTGAAGTCACTTAGAAACTTTGTTTTTGATATTGATTCAGATAAGTTTGTAGTTTCATCAAATGTTGACAGAGAAAATGTAAGAGTATCGTTATAATGATAAGTGATTTGTTAGATTATAGAAGTAACGTTCAGTTTTATAGGGAAGATAAAATCCCACCAAAAGAAGATATTGAGAGAATATTAAAAACTGTACATGAAAGAATGCCTCACAATAACATGAGGTGGCACTATAACATAACAATCTTTGGACCTGAATCAAAAGAGATCAAAAGAAAATTAGCTATTAGTTCTGTTTGTCATGAAGATTCAATGTACTGGAGAAGTCATGAACCTGATGAAGATGAATGGGGTGTGATAGGAGAAGAATACGATAAGTGGAGAGCTTTTCAAAGAGATCCGAGTCAGTGGACAAAGTCAGAGTATAAAGATGATATGTGGCATGATGATCATGGAAACATTGTTCCTGATACAAAATTAGGTGTTGATGATGAAAAGATTTTAGGATTTAATGAACAAGTAACAGCACCTTGGGTATTATTATACACAGAGGCGAAGTCAACGATTCACCCAAGCGTAGAAAAAGAAATGAAACAAATATATAAGAAGCATTCGGATTGGGGAAAAGATATTGCAAAAGGTAGAGTTGAAAAAGATTCGTTGTATGTACAAATGGGACAACACAGTACTTTAACTATGTTGCTTGCTCTTGAAGCAGGTTATAATGTGTCATATACTAAGTGCTTAACTCTTACTCCTAGTTTAGGATTTAATCGTCAAGAAATGCAGTACCCATCGTTTGCGCTTTCGATAGGTTATCCACTTGAACCTAGGAGATCTCACTCTACTAATACGATGCTTCCGCCCTGGCCACAGCATGGAATACCAAGACCCGATATAGAAGACATAGTAAAATGGCAATAAACATAGATAAAACTGAAATAGGTCTACAGAAGAGTCTCGTAAAAGAGGTTCTTCCTTCATACTTTTCAGAAGAATATCCAAACTTAATTACGTTTTTAGAATCATACTATGACTTTCTAGACAGTGACGGTGCATTTGGAGATCTTATTCAAGACTTATACACTGTAAGAGATATTGAAGAAACTTCACTGGCTCACTTAGACAATATGTTTAAAGAGTTTGCACTTGGTATGTCTCAGGACTTCTTTGAAAATCCAAGAGAAATACTAAAAAACTTTGCTAAGTTCTTTAGAGTAAAAGGTTCAAAATACTCTGCGGAAGGATTCTTCAGAGGTTTCTTTGGTGAAGACGCTGAAGTCCACTATCCAAAGCAAGATATATTTATGGTAGGCGAACCCGGATCTCAGATTGGTTCTGACAATGTACATGTTCTTCAAGATGGAGGTATATACCAAGTACTTTCAATTATGATTAAATCACCCGTATCTTTTAATAAGTGGGGTGAACTTTATAGGAAGTTTGTACATCCAACAGGTTTTTATTTATCGAATGAGGTTCAGCTTGTAGATGTTATTACGGATCCAATTGTTGGCTTAGCGGCTCAATTTGATTCACATAGTCATCCACACTCTGACGACTACCCCCCAGAGGGTCCGCGATTGGTGTTCGACGAATCAGTCAATATTGTCACTATGTCATTCGCGGACACTACTTTGTTACAGAGAATGGGAAGGACTTCATACATTAGAGATTCACTAGGAGTAGAAGTACGCTATCCACTTGAAGGATTTGACTCTGCACCTACACACCTAAGACACTTCCCATATAGACCTGATCTTGGTCTGAAAGATTCTTCAATCTACTACACAGATTTTGATCCAGGATCTAATCCAGTATTCATCAAGAGATTAAGTCCAGACGTAGTCATAAGACCGTACTCTGCAAGAGGAGCTGATATTCCAGAAATAGATAATATGTACTCAAGTATTTTTGAATGGACAATGGCTTCATCTCAAGCCTTTGATCGATCAGACTCTTCTGGATATAGTACTGGACCTAAGTTTGATAATACACACGAAACGTTTGACGAAGATATGTACGATTCCGGCACAGATTACGTACAAATTATATAAATAACATAAACAAGTTACAGGAAAGAGAACATGGCAGCTATAGTAACTGATAGAATGAAACTAAAAATTGTTGACAGTATTGTTACTGCGTTTCAAGATACTACTGTTCCTCATTACGTTGGTTTTGGACGATCAGAATATTGGGATTCAAATGACACTGTAGTGACTCCAGTTAATACTACAAAAGAAGAAAGAGACTTTATGGCAGGTCTTCAGTCTATAAAGAGACTGCAAGGTGCGTCATTAGTTATTAACAGAGTTAACTGGACAAAGGGTACAATATATGATCAGTGGGATGACACTAAGGTAACTTATTCCAACGACTTTTATGTGATGAATGAAAACTTTCATGTTTACATTTGTCTCAGAGCAGGAAAGAATGTTAAAGGTGTAGTTGTACCTTCAACAATAGAACCAACTGGATCAAACAATGATCCGATTAGAACTGCTGATGGATACGTTTGGAAGTTTTTATATACTATAAGTGAACTCGAAGCTAGAAAGTTTATGACTTCACAATGGATGCCTACAAAATATATCGAGTCAGTTGATTCAAACTCTTCAGGAATACAACTAAAACAAAAAGAGATTCAAGACGCTGCACAAGGAAGAAGAATAGTTTCGATTGTAGTGACTAATGGAGGATCAGGATATACATCTACTCCCTCAGTAAGTGTTATTGGTAGAAATGCCTCAGGTACAGGTTTAGATTCTGCTCAACTTAGTGTAGTTACAACTGTCGATAGTGGTCAAGTTACAAAGATTGAGTTTGCTGCTGACTCAAGCACTTTAGACTATGGACTTTCTGGATATGCAGAAGCAACTTTATCAATAACCGGTGGTGGGGGAGCCGGTGCTAAAGCCAGAGCAGTGATCAGCCCAAGAGCTGGATTTGGAAAGTTAGCTCCACATGATTTAAAATCTTCAGCGCTAGCACTTCATTGTAGAGTGGACGGTACAGACGAAGATTTTATTCTTGGAAATGACTTTAGACAAGTTGGTGTTATATTAAAACCAAAGAAGATAGGAACTGATTCAGACATGACTGCTGAAACAGGACTAGTCCTTAAACACATGAAAATTAATCATCCTCCTAACAATGTATTTACTGTTGATAAGCTACTAGTAGGTGCGACTAGTGGTGCTAAAGCATATGTAGACAGGTTTGATTCAGATAAAATATTTTATCACCAAACAGATGTAACAGGATTTACACCTTTTCAAAACGGTGAGGTTGTTACAGAAAGCAATGGAACAGGTAACGGAGTCATCAACACTGCTAGAATTGCAGGAGAAGTTGAACCTTATTCTGGAGACTTGCTGTACCTTAACAATAGAGGAGCGATTGAACGTTCCGTCAACCAATCAGAAGATATTAAAATAATTCTTCAGTTGTAAGAGAGTGATTAAATGGCAATAACTGTTACAGAAAACATTTTTAAAACAAAATACAAAGATGACTTTGCTGATAGTGATGGCTATCACAGAATTCTTTTTAATCCTAGACGAGCGCTTCAGGCACGTGAACTTACACAGATGCAAACAATCATTCAACGAGAAGTTGAAAGGTTTGGAAGAAATATTTTTAAAGAAGGATCTTCTGTAAGTTCAAGTGGTGTTATTATAAACTCAAACTATGAGTTTGTAAAGATTAGTACTGCCTTTCCTGCAAGTGACATTGTTGGTCAAACTTTTACAGGACAAACATCAAACGTACAGATAAGAGTTTTAGAAACAGTTGCTGCTTCTGGATCAGATCCTAACACACTCTATGTAAGATACACCAACAGTATTTCAGGAACATCTGGAACAACACCTATTAGACTTACACCAGGTGAACAGCTTTCTGCTGACAACATCAGCGCTACGATGACTGTTCAAACTATTAATACAACATTAAATCCTGCTGTAGGTGCTGGAGTAAGAATCAGCACAGGTAAAGGTGACTTCTTTGTTCAAGGATTCTTTGTATATGCTCCAGCTCAAGACCTAATACTTTCAAAGTACAGTAGAGAACATACAACTGTAATTGGATTTAAAGTACTACAAGAAATTATAACATCTGAAGATAACTCAGCTCTCTATGACAATCAAGGAGACTTACCTAATCCAACTGCTCCAGGCGCAGATAGGTTCAGAATAAAACTTGTACTATCTTCTGAAAGTGATGTACAGCCAGGAGAAACTTTTGTTGCGATTGGTAAAGTTCAGAACTCAAGAATCATTGAGATTGCAAACGGACAAAGTCAATACAATAAAATAAATGATATTCTAGCGCAAAGAACAAAGGAAGAGTCAGGTAACTATATTACTAAACCTTTCTCAGTGTCTTATGATTCTGCAGATGTAGGTAACTTAACACTTACTGTGAGTGAAGGGACTGCATATGTAAATGGATACAGAGTTAATAACCCAACACCTTCATTTATTACAGTGTCTCGGTCAACGACATCAACTGTGCCGTCAACAGACGCTATTGGTGTTGAGTACGGAAACTATGTTGTAGCCACCGATGTAAAAGGTGCACCAGATATTAATAATCTAACAAAGGTCAATATCTCTACATCAGCCACAAATAGTGGAGGTACCATTGGTACTTGTAGAATAAGAAGTATTGAATACGTATCCTCTTCAACCGAATACAGAGTCTATATCTTTGATGTTCAAATGATAGGATCTAACAAGTTTAGAGATGCGAGATCGATTGGAACTGGAACTGCAAACTACGCTGTTCTAAAAACAAAAACAAACACGAATGGTGCAGTTGTTGGAGAGATACAAGAAGCAAATAGAGAAGGACTATTCTTTTCAGTTCCAAACATTAGACCAAAAGAACTTACTGATACTCGACTAGTCTATCAAAAGAAATTTACAGGAAATACGAATTCTTCAGGTCAAGTTTCATACACTGGTTTAACTGGAAATGATAAGTGGACAGATACAACTAGTTGGTTAGTTTATGATGATACAAGTGGAGCAAAGATATCACCAACTTCAGCCATAAGCGGAGCTGGAACTACAACAGCAACTGTTGAATGTGGAAGTTCTTTTGCAAACAAGAGTGTAAGTATTATTGCTTATGTTCTTAGACCAGATGCTACTTCAAAAACAAAAACAGCTACATCTCATTCACTAAATAATAAAACTCTTACAACAGACTCCGATGGGTTTGGAAACACATTTAAATTCTTAGATCTAGATGCAACGGATATTATTAAAGTTACTAGTGCAACTCTAGATGATGCAAACACTACAGACATAGCTCACTACTTTGAGCTGGACAATGGTCAAAGAGATGCCTTCTACGACCAAGGAAGACTAATATTAAAATCGAATTTCACCGACCCGACTGCAGACGGAACAACAATGGACGTAACTGTAAGTCACTACACTCACTCAACCACTGGTGATTTCTTCTCTGTTAATTCGTATAGTGGAAGTTATTCTAGTATTCCAACTTTCACAGCTGAAAATGGATTTGAAATTAACCTAAGAGACGTACTCGACTTCAGACCAGTGAAGGATCAATCAGGAGAATTCACTGGTGCTGGAGCTCGACAAATTAGACTTCCTAAAAACACAGATACAATTACTAGTGATATATCATACTATCAACCTAGAAACGACAAGATTGTAATAACTGAAACTGCTGAATTGAAAGTAGTTGAAGGGACAGCATCACTTACTCCAAGATTTCCAGACACACCATCAAATTCTCTTGAATTGTTTAGGACTAAAATGGGTGCAAACACCTTAAGTGGTCAGGATGTAACATACGACATGGTAGAAGCAAAAGGCTACACTATGTCAGAACTAGGAAAGATTGAAAAGAGAGTTGAAAAGTTAGAAGAGCTTACAAACTTGAGTCTTCTTGAACTTGATACAAGTAAGTTCTCAGTGCAAGATTCAAACGGAAATGAAAGAGTCAAGTCAGGATTTATCGTTGATAACTTTATCGATCACTTTTACTCTGCAGTAGATAACAGTCAGTATGCTGCTTCAGTTGATCCAAAGGATCACACACTACACCCATCATTTTTTGAAAATAATATAGGATTAGTTTTTGATTCTGCAAACTCAAACAACAGTGGAATTATTCGAAAAGGTGATAACCTATACCTTACTCACACTGACTCATCAGAGATTAGTCAACTACAAGCATCTCAAGAGATGGATGTCAATTCATTCGATACATTTCAATTCAATGGTAATATTACTCTATCACCAGCTTCTGATGAATGGAGAGACGCTGATAAGGTCGGACAGAAATCGATTGTAGGTGGACAAAAACTATCATTTAAGCAGGACACTTTGTGGAACAATTGGGAATGGAACTGGCTTGGAACAGATGTGAATGGTAATGATATTGCCGCAGAAGAAGATCAGTCTGAAAGATATATTCAACCAGATACAAGATCCTTTAGTGATAGAACTGGAAGTTACTTATCTAGAGGTCTAGAATCTGTAGAAAAAACTATTGTCAATCGAGTTGTTTCATCTGAAACAATAAGGAAGATTGTTGATGATAGAGTTGTAGATGTTGCAATCATACCATTTATGAGATCTAGACTTATCCACTTTGACGCTGTAGGATTAAGACCAAACACAAGAGTATTCCCATACTTTGATAACGTTGATGTTTCAGACTGGTGTAGAGAAGACGCCGTTGAATACTACGCTGAAGGTCTAGACAGTGATTATGGTAATCTCCACGGATATGCAACTTCTCATCCAGAAGGTTCAACAAATCTAGTAACAGACGCTGAAGGTAAAGTATCTGGAACATTCTATGTTCCTAATACACCTCAAATACACTTTAGATCTGGAGTAAGAGAATTTAAACTTCTTGATATCACTACATCCACAGAAGCAAACGCTTCAACAAAAGCCTCTGCACTATATAACGCTGCGGGAGTTGTAGAGAAGAATCACAACGGTATAGTCTCAACTCGACACATTACAATAAATGGAAGTGACAAGAATATCTTAGCTGACAGAGTTATTGGATCAACAGACACAAGAGGAAGAATAGATCCTCTAGCACAAACCTTCTTTGTAGAAAACGAAGAGGGAATGTTTGCTTCTTCAATCGACCTATTTTTCTCAGATAAAGATGCCGATCTTCCAGTATGGATACAAATTGTACCTATCGTAAATGGATCTCCATCAAGAGAAGTAATAGTACCTGGATCGATCAAGTACTTATCACCAGCATCTATTAACGTATCTAAAAATGCTCAGAGTGCAACAACCTTTGAATTCAATGAACCTGTATTCTTAAAAGGTTTCACCGAATATGCAATCACAATTCAGTCTGACAGTAAAGCTTATAAGTTATGGGCTGGAAACGCTGGTGATCTGAAAGTAGGTACAACACAAGAAAAAGTTACAAAGCAAACAAACGTTGGCCCACTCTTTACACCTCAGAATTCATTCAAGTGGGAACCACAGTTTAACATAGATATTAAGTTCAACTTAAGAAGATGTAAGTTTAATGTAGGACAAAACAATAAAGCTTATCTACACAACAGAAGTTTGCCGGCAAAACTATTAGGAACTAATCCTATCAGTACAACTGGAACTGGAACAAATGCAGAAAAACAAAGAGTGGTAGTTACTCATCCAAACTCAGGTCTTGTATCGGGCGATGTAATTACTCTTACGGGTGTAGGATCTGTTGGTGGCTTATCACTAGACGGAGACCACACTATAACACTTGTAGATGGTGAAGGATTTGCATTCAACGCATCAGTACCTGCAACTGCATCTGCTCTAGGTGGTGGTATTGACGTAACATGTACTCAAAACTATCAATACAATATTCTTAATCCTTATATTGAAACTTTAGTGCCAGAGAGTACAGACTTAAGTGCAAGAGCAAAACAGACATCTGGTAAATCTTTAGCTGGAGTTGAAACACCATATCAGAAAGAAACAACTTTCACAGATATAGCACTAAAGAAAGATAACTATACTACTAGTCCAAAACTTATTCCACATGATGGAAAGGCTACAAAAGGAACTGAAATTGAATTGACTATGGGAACAACAAATAACTATGTTTCACCTGTAGTCGATCTTCAAAGAGCATCTCTCATTGCAATAGGTAATAGGATTGACAGACAAGTTCAAAGTGGAGCAACCGCAGGATTTAATGAACCTATAAAATATGTAGATGAAACTGATAAGACTGAAGGATCTCATCTTTCAAAACATGTTACTAAACCTATCCCACTCGTAGTAGATGCTGTAGGATTAAAGATTATACTAAGCGCGAATAGACCTATTGACTCAGAATTTGAACTGTACTTTAAGACAGTGTCAGAAGATCAGACACTTTCAACTATACAATGGACTAAAGTAGAACAAGAAAATCCAGTTCCAGCAGATGAAAATAGGAGCGCGTTTAGAGAATATAGATATTTAGTAGGAGGACAGAACGGAACTATGACACCGTTTACTGCATTCCAATTAAAAATTGTGTTTAAATCTAAGAACTCAAGCAAGGTACCGATTATTAAGGACTTGCGTGCAATTGCGTTAGGTGTATAAATGAAACTAATAAGAATAGAAGGAAAGCCCAATCTCGCAAAGGATGAAGAGTCAGGTGCAATTGTAAACACTGACGAACATGAGATTGAACAGGCAAAGGAGCTTAAAGAAAAGCGAAAAGAGAAGGAAGAAGAGTTCGCACAACTTAAAAATGATGTGAGTGAGCTTAAAGATATGATGAAAACTATAATAGAAAAAATGAGTAAGGAAGACAATGGCTAGGAAAACTTACGTAGATCTAAGCGATACTATTGAAGCTTGGCGTGTCAAAACTAATCTAATATCCACCAATGTAGGAGACTTAGATAGTCTTGCTGCGCCACTTCCTGACTCAGATCTCGTTCAAGCAATCAACTATATTTACAACGAAAACATTAGAGATATTAAGTTTGATATCTTACAATCTGATGGAGCGCTTGTAAAAAGGGTATTCGGTTACACTGACTCAGGGGTATAGCGATGGCGTTCCGCAGGCCCTTAAAAATTCACTATCCGACGAAAGACTTAAAGGAGATGTCAGATTCTGATATCGACTTGTTGCGTCATCGCGCGATCGTGAATTATGGAAGGTGTCCTTCGGTTGAACTAAATTACGTAAATGATTCTGGTAATCTTGGAACTATGATTGACCAGAGAAGTATTGCAGGTGCAGGTCAAACAACAAAGTCTGCAGCTTTAAGTAATAGAACATCATTGAAATCTATTGCTTGGTCTAAGATTGACTTACAGTTTGATTCTGATTTTACTGGAGGAATCATAGATTCCGGAAGAGACTTTCCAGTTTATTGGGACAGTGCAAACGATGCAATCAGGGCTATGACTGATTCTGATTTTTATGATACTATTACTAGGCCAGCGATTGATATACTTACAAACGGTCAGTTAACTGCGAAGCAAGCAGGTATCTATCATTTTTCAACAGACAGTGCTTCAGACTCAGACTCAACTCTCATAAGTTCTAATCCAATCTTTATTGACACTGTTGCAGACGTTGAAGCGTTTAGAACAGGTAGTTTGTTTGAAGCGATTGATCAGCCTAAAACTCTTGAAAAATATTACCTCCATAGAATGAACGCTGACAGTTCTATATCACCAGGATCAACACTACCTAAGTTTTTAAAGATATATCAGAACTCTGCTGATTCAAATCATGTTGGAGTTCAAGAAGTCGATAGCAATGGTATAGATAATATATTAAAGAAATCTATTAACCATACAGCCAAGTATGATTCACAAGGTTACTGTTTAAGATATATAATTGATTCAGATGGAACTGGATCCGGCCTTCAGGTTGGAAGTTCTATTCTAGACAAAGTATATGATGGAGAAAGAATGAGAAGTGGGTCTAGTAAATTCCAAGTTGTTCCAGCTGGTGATAGTCATAATTTAAGTGGATATGGAGGCTATGGAGGTTACGGTGGATATGGTTATGGATACGGTTATGGTTATGGATATGGTTACGGATACGGGTATGGTCCAGATTCAGACGAAACGCTGAGAATAAATAAAACATACTCACTCAAGGTTATAAAGGGAATATGCTAGAACCTGATACGATATGCGAAAAGTGTGGACATAAGTCTCATTGTGAAAAAGAATGCGAAGATTGTGTAAACGATGTATGTACTGGATGTAAGTGCGACCGTTGTAAATAAAGGATAAATTATATTATGGCTATATTTTCTGAGACTTTTGTTGATGCACATTTTGTAGACAATACAAAATCACACGTCTCAATCTATTACAAAAATAGAAGAGGACAAACTGTAACTCACTACATGCCTTGTACGTGGGAGCACCCGGACTTTCAAGACTTATTGAAACTTATTTCTCTAGAGCAACTTGAAAAGAAAGTAACCGAAGCTAAAATCCAACAAAATAAGAATAGAAACGAGCCTCTCAACGATGTTGATGCAATATTTAATTTTATGATAGATAATGGTAATGACGTAAAATATCTGTTTCCTTTGAAAGTAAAGATATTGGCTTTAGAAGAAGTAAAATCTTCTAGTATGAAAGTAAAAAAAGAAATACAAAAAACTAATAATATTTTTTCGTTAATGGGCATATTAGGAAAGGTGATGAGTGGCAAATAAGATTGTTTATATGAGATGGGGTGAAAACTATACAGAAGATCATGTGTATAAGTTAGAAGAGCAGGTGAATAAGAATTGCTCAGTTGACTATGAATTCTGTACGATGGAATCCTGTCATGTAGGATCGGCTTTCAAAAGAATGGACGAACTACAAACTAGATTTTATAGAGGAGGAATGAATCCTGAATCCTCTATTACTGAAAGAGAAGATGCAGATTTTGTAAGAGAAGATGCTGGTGGATTTGCTCACTTCCGAAAGTATCTTATGTTTATGAGAGACAAGGAAGAGTTCAAAGAAGATGATGTAATATTATACTTAGATCTCGATACTCTCATAACAGGAGACCTAGCGTACTTCTTTGATTTAGACATGGAAAAACCTTGGATTACTCGAAGCTGGCAGTTTCAAGAAGGATTCAAGTGGAAGAGATTATATCACTTAAGAAGTTGTCCTTACTTTAACAGTTCGGTCATGGTTTGGAAAGTAGGACAAAACATGACTATCTTTAACGAACTCACAAATCCAGATCATGATGAAGCGATCTTTTTTCAGTATGGAATAAACGACAACTGGTTGTTTCATAGATTTGGACCAAATGCATATGATGAGTCTCGTAGAAGTTGGTTTAACTTTTTTGAACCTGAGGTTGTAGTTTCTGATAAAAGATTCTTAACAAGTAAGACTTTAATACACACACTTGCTGGAATGTCAATGATAGAAAAGAATAGATTATGCTTACAATAGATAAATTAAACATTAATAATTCTTTGATTGATACTCTTTCTCAAATGGATAACAACTATCCTCATAGAAAAGAGGACTTTTATAAATCTCTACACCCATATGTACTAGATCAATGGGTGTGGGCGTCTGAAGAATTAATGAGACACTTTATATTTCCTGAAAAGATGAAGGCTGAAAGCGCAAATGTTTTTGCGAATGGATACAGCTTCTACTCAGGTCACTTTTGGAGAAAGTGGGGTCTCAAGAACGTGTTTCTGTATGATCTAGATCCTGAAATAAAACCTATTAACTGGAGTTGCTTAGAGTATGTACGAGAACATATTAATATAGATCAGAAATCTTTAGACGTTTTAATTGATGATCAGTTTGTTTCAAGAGATAATATTGATATGGTAATTAATATGTCTTGCGAGTGTATGTATGACATGAAGCACATCATTAAGAGAGGAACTTATCCTAAAAATACTATATTTGTTTTTCAAGGAACAGATAAAGTCCAAAGAGGAAATATTAACATTCACAAAACACTCGATGAATTTGAAAAAAGCACGTCATTTGGTGAAAATGATATTATATTTAGAGGTGAAAAAGATGTTAACTTTGGAAGCTATAAAGGAAGCGGTCCTCATAAAAGATTTATGATAATTGCAAGGTATGATTATGAATCGGATAATATGTTGTAGATGGGGAGATGCATTTGATGATAGAGATGTTAATGCTTTAAGCCACCAAGTAGAAAAGAACTGTTCCGTTCCTTTTGATTTTATATGCTACGATAAATTTAAACATGATCTTTCAAGGTTTCAACCTAAGTATAGAGAGGATCATCACTTTGATGATCAAGGAGGACTCAGCCACTGGAGGAAGCTAACTTTATTTGATGATGCTCATTTTGGTGAAGAAGATAAGATACTTTATCTAGACCTAGACGTTGATATAAAAGGTGACCTTGCTTATTTCTTTGAACTAGAAAACAATAATCCTTATATAATATGGAACCATTGGTGGGAGAGAAAACCTGAAGAGTGGCTAAGACAATATCACCAAGCGAGGTGTCCTTTATATAATAGTTCCACACTGCTATGGAAGACTGGACAGAATAGAAGAATACTTTCATTTCTATTAGAGTTTGCTGAAGAGATATTCTTTACGTATAAAAGAATAGACACGTTTATGTTTCACTGTTTTGGTCCTCACACTACTAGAGATCACTTTAAATATTTTGATGAAGGTATTATTACTTCGCACAGACTCGTAGGTGATTCAAATCCTGGGATCATTCATTCATATGAAGGAGTGGTGCATTGAACTACTGGAAAGGATTAAGTGAACACGATCAGCAGTGGGCTAGTCACAGATGGCAGAACATCTTAACTGAATACGGCAATGCTAATCCTTACTTTATAGACAACTTAAGAGATCAATCATCACTCATAGAATACTTAATACAAAAATATTGGATGGATGTACATACAAGAGATCAAAAAATAAACATATTAAACTCAGGTATGAATTTCTGGTCTGTACCTTTTGCTGCTGAGAAGAACGCAAAAGAAATCCACACTTATGATATGTGTCCTCTTACAGAGCGTTTATCATGGATAGCAAATAAATCCTATTCTGCTATTCATACTCACCACAGGATTAATACTATTTTTGACGTAGATCTTATTGAGTTAGACGCAGATGTTTGGATAAACACGAGTTGTGAACATACATATCCTGCACATGATATAATTAAAAAAGGAGCAACATGTGTTTTAAGTGGAAACAACTTAAAGAAAAGAGGTCATATAAACTTGATAAATAGCCTTGACCAACTAAAAATACAGAGTTCACTTTCTAAGATTATAAAAGAAGACACTCTTCTTTTTGATTATGAAGATGAGATAGGGAAAAGACAATATGAGCAGTACATCATTATAGGTATAAAATGAGAAAAAGAGTTATATTCACAATCTATATCGATATTCCAGAACATCTACTAGATGAAACAGGATATTCCAGACACGCAAATGTAAATAGACACAGAGCAAATAGAGCAGGTGAAACAAAAGATAAACTGAGTGTATATAAGAATAAACTCATGTGGACTCAGAAAAATTATGCAGACTTGTGCGATGCTGATTATAAGATATTCATAAACAATAAACAGTGGGTGGACTATTATCTTTCAATGAAGAAGATTCATGAAGGTCTTCCTATGTATCATATAGTAAACTATTATAAGCACCATCTAATGTATGTGTTATCACAGGAATATGATGAGGTTTTTTATGTTGACTTAGATATTATTCCAGTCACAGAAGAAAATATATTTGAAGAACATGACATGTCAGTGTTTTGGGCTAAGAACAATAACGAACTCGCTGAATGGGGAAAGAGGTTTGACTTATCTAAGTACGATAGTTGTGATAGGAATCCTGCTATCAAGTATTGGAACTGCTATGCACTGTTACTGCAAGAAGGGTTTGAGCCAGAAAACGATGTGATTAATACTGGAACAATGATGGGTGGTAAGGAAGTAATTCAACAAATAAACTGGCCTGAAAAGTTTCCAATCGTAGTTGAAAAACTAAAGAAGTTACAAGATGATGATGAAACAATGTTTCCTCCAGCTCTTCATAGTCGATTTGCTTTTGACAATGAAACTATAACAAGCTTTCTTGTAAGATCAGAAGATTTTAAGTACGGAAGTCTTACTGATGAGTGGCATGGTAGATTACCTGATAATGGAATAGATCCTAAACATAAAATAATTCATGCTATTAATAAAAAGTTTGAATTCATTTGGCCAGACGTGGAGTACGAAGGCAGGAAGTTTTGATAGTAGATAAAAAGAAAAATGAAATAGTTTCAAAGGTTGTAACTAATTTAAAGAATGTATACGATCCTGAAATACCAAGTGTTTCTGTACTAGACTTAGGATTAATATACGATATTGAAATATTAGAAGACTACACTATGGTTAAAATTACACATACTCTGACAAGTGCATTTTGTCCTATGGCAGATGAAATAAATCAAAACATTAGAGAAGCTGGATTGGTAGACGGTATAAAAGAATCTATCGCTAACATCACTTTTTCTCCTCCGTTTAGTATGGACATGGTTCCGGAAGAAACTAAAATGATGATGGGTTGGTACTGATGCAGATCCACTTGTTTCGTATAGGAAATAAGTATGGACCTCAATACGAAAAGTATCTCAACAAAAAATTAAAAGACTATGATGTAGTCTGGCACAGAGATCCATTTGATTCGAGGGTTGCTCTTCAATGGAACAAGATGTTGTGTATGAACTTGGATATAGATGAACCTATTGTGGTCATGGATATTGATCTTATACTTACAAACAACTATCATGATATTTTAAACTATTCAATAGAAAAAGGTCAGTTCTTAGGAATGAATAGTTGGTGGGGACATCCTCCTAGTCACAAGCTGAACGGTGGATTCTTTAAATACTTTCCAACTGACTGTAAATACATATATGAAAAGTTTATGGAAAATATAAGTTACTGGCAACAGTACTATATTGTTAACAGATACACTGTTGGTCCTGTAAATGGAGAACAGTTTTTTGTAGAGGACTCAGTCAAAGAAAGACTTGAGCTTATTACGTTTCCATCTTCCTGGGCTACAAGATGGACTCAAGATTCCAAGACAAATGAAGGAATCTCTAAAAGATACAATAGGTATTTTAACGAATCTTTATATGAGAATGATTTCAATCGAGATATAAAGTTAGTCCATTTCACACATTCACTAAATAAACCACACGAATCACCAATGTTTGCGCATTTGTACGACTGAGCATGTATAAATACTATAAATCTTAGGGTTTCGAAACCCTTTGAGAAGACTCATACCGCTAGGAGTAGAAAGAATGGCGCAATACGAAGATCTCATAGTAGATCAGGGAAGTGATGTCGAGATAAAACTCGAGTTATTTAATCCTGATGGATCACCGAAAATATTGAATAAGTTTGATGATGCAACACAAACTTTAACCCCAATGTTTTCGTCCACCGCAAAAATCAAAAAATCCTTTAATACTAAAGATTCAGATTCGATCTCATTTGGTACATCTACTATTTCTCCTACAAACGCTGAAAATGAATTGTATTTAAGTTTAACGAATACAATCACTGATGCTATGAAGGCAGGCAGGTATGTCTATGACGTTGAGATTTCAGCAACAGATAGTTTTGGTGTAACAACAATAGAAAGAATTCTGGAGGGTAAGCTTACGGTTTCTCCTTCGGTTACGAAGTAGAGATAAATGGCAGAAATTAAGGTAGTATCAGGTAAAACGATTATCAAGAAGATAACGGTCGGAGTTCCAGTCCGAGCGGTTAAATCTTTCTCGATTAATACTTCTGTTGGTGCGCTATCAAACGTTCAATCTGCCGAAGGTGCTTTTAGACATGGATATATGCTTCTATACGATAGTACAGAACAAATGTTTAAAGCTCAAGGTCTTATGCTAAATCAGAGATTAGATGGAGGAGATTCTTTTGGATTAGACTCTCTACCTCCTGGAACAATTACTGCACCAGAGTTTTTTGCGAGGACTAACTAATGGCGTCATTGATTCAAATAAAAAGATCTAGAAATTTTGTAAAACCTCCTAAGTTAAGAGTAGGTGAACTCGCTTATTCATTGATGGACAGTGGATTACAACTTTGGATTGGTGCTGGTAGTGAAGATTCATTTCAAATGGCCGACAGTGTACAATCTGTTGGTGGTAGATTTTATACAAAAAGATTAGATGTAGATAGTTTAGGAATCACAGAGCCAGGGAAGTACATACTTCTTGGCGATTCAAGAAACATTAACTATTTAAAACTTGATTCAGGTGATGTAAATCAACTAAGAATTATTAATAACCTAGTCGTTCCAGTAGGTGGCGATTCAGGTCGACCTATTCCTTCAGCGATAGGTCAAATACGATTTAATACAGATAAGACAACATTTGAAGGATACGATGGCATTGCCTGGGGATCCTTAGGTGGAGTTAAAGATGTAGATCAAGATACTTTTATTATTGCGGAAGCTGCACCTGGTACAGATAACGATGATTTAAGATTCTTCACTAATGGTGTAATGAGAATGGAGATCACTGACCAAGGTCAGATTGTTATGGCTCCATCATATGTACCAGACAGTACAACATCGCTCACAACAAAACATTATGTTGATAACGTAAAAGCAGGTGTTCCACTAGATGACTCTTGGCATGATGGTGCCTTTATGGGATTCGATAGTGCAATGAGAGTTACAGATGTTTTAGACGGATTAAATGAAGCGATCAATAATGTTCGTAACAATGCATTTGTAAGAAAGTTTGACTTTCAAGCTGTTCCAGATAGAGGTGGTGAAGGGTTCACTACTACTCTACAGTTGAACATGGATGGAAATCCAAACAGGTTAGATGTTGATTGGGGTGACAGCACATCAACAATAGGAACCACTGACTTAACACCTTCTCACACTTATACTAACGCTTTGATTAGTCCGGCTACTGTAACTGTAAGAGCTTACAATACAAACGCTGTTGGAACTGGATCAGAAGCGTCAAAAACAAATGCAGATTATATTATAATCTATACAGCTGATCCTACTGCAGACTTCGAGCTTTACAGAACAGCGAATGATCAAAATGCACTTACAGGAAACAATGTTTACGTTGTAGAGGGTCAGTCACTCTATATGAAGAATACATCGACAAACACTCAAGTTCAAAACAAGAATGGACCAGCGTTTGTAACATATAATATGGAATGGGGAGATGGGACCGCCTTAGAAACAATTGCAAGTGACAGTGCAGCTGGTGGTGTAATAGGTGCTAGATTAGTTCACCAATGGCAGGCAGGAACAGCGAGCGGAACCTTGCGAGATAACTTAATTCTTGAAATGGATTCTCATTCAACTGCAAACCCTGCAGTTATACCTCAAACTCACACTGTTCCACTCAAAGTGTACGATCCAAACATTACAGCTCCAGACGGAGTGAGTTCAAAAACAATTTCATTTGTAAGTTCACAAGGTGAAAATCCTAAGTTAGCTGCAAATTGTCCATCATTTATTCCTTCAGGTCAAGTACTTGTTGCTGGAGATAATTGTCAAAGAACAATCAAAAATACAGGTGTTATTCAAACAACTGAAATGACAACGTTTGCAAACGGAGGAAAAACTGGTGTTCTATCAGCGTTTGTAAATAATGTTGCAGATGGATCAGTTACAATGGATGGAACAAGTAAGATAGGAACTTACACAAGTTTGGTCCACACCGCACATACAGACTACAATTTGTTTAAGGCTGACGGTACCTCAACTTCATTCGCAACAAGTATATATCACCCACAACTATTCTTTGGTGTAAAAGCGAGAGTAGATAAAGCTGCAAACACTGTTTCACCTGGCGTAAACAATATGTCTATTCACCACGATCAAACTGGAGAAACAAATAGAGTTGAGTTTGTAAAAGATGATGTAGTCCTTACACCAACAATCAGTAACGTAGGATCTATTACTCAAAACAATGCAGGAACATTTAGATATATTAGTGGAATTCCTCACTACAACTCTGGAACTCCAACACTCACATTGTCAGGTTCTACAATAAGTGACTATATTGGAAAAACATATAAGAACACAAACCAAGTAGTTCAAGTCGCAAGTGGAACTAACTTAGAACAAACAAGTGGTAGTGCTATAGGAAATACTCAGAGCTATAACTATTCGCAGATTGATGGTTCAGTTACGCATCTACATGCAGGTATTCCTATTGCTGACACTGGTAACGGAAGTGATTATGCCTTAGGTCCTCTTACAGTTCTTGTTAACTCAGGAAACGTAAGAGTTCTTGAACAACTTAGGATAAGAGGGATAAACGTTAACGGTAACGGTGTATGGGCAAACTTAACAGAAAAAATTGCTGTTCACACTGCACCGCAAGCTGGAATCAGTGAGATTGCTATAAACGTTTCAAATAGTTTAGGCGAACAATATACAGATGATGGTATACGTATCTTCGACCTTGCCACAGAAGTTATAAATACTCCTAACTATACAAGTTCAACTAATTTTTATACGAATAATTTGTACACCGAAAGTTCAGATCCAGGTGTCCAAGGAACACAAGAAGCTAGTATTAGATTTGGAAGAATAGAGCATGATGTAACAGACTATAGTTCAGGTTATCTTCCAGTTGGGCCGGATAGATCGAGTGATACAGGAACACAGTACTTTACATTTGCATGGAGAAGAAGAGCAACTGCGAATTTTAATATTAACATTACGAGCTCAACAGGAATTTCAGGAATATTCATTGCAGCTCCATCAACGGCGATTGATAACACAAGTACAATAAACGGTTGGCTCGATTGTGGAATACAGTATGCAGGATCCGGAGTTCCTGGTGCTGACATTGGAAATGGTGGTAATGGTAGTAATGGTTGCGCATTAACAGGCGCAGATATAATTCAATCAAACACATCTTTGAATGGATCATATCTAATGACACTAGGAACAGAGAACCTAACTAACTCGACTGGTAATGTATGTTTGGTGAGAATAGCGTTGGCCGCTAATCAAGTAATAACAGCGTTAAGTATTTCATAGGGAATAAGAATGGCGATTAACGACAATCAAAAACTAGACTGGTTATGGAAGAAGCTCGGTTATGCAGTATCAAAGACCGATGTTAATTCAAAGAAGCTAGCTACAAACGAAGAGATACCAAGTCGCCTTCTTCTAAGAGGAGACGATCTCTGGACAGACGCTGCCTTTGTCCCAGCAAATAAGGCAAGAGTTCCTGATATAGTTGAACTATACGATGACACTGGAACTGGTCAACCTTCAGTAGAAACAGTTGCTGACACCACTGCAACCACAGGTCGAACTTGGAAGACAAATATTACTAACTGGATTCCACCACAATTTGGTTCTACATATCAAGTTAAAGTTTATCTAGACAACGCTGGTTCAGTTAACCCACAGAACACTGGAACTCAATTATTCGCTGCAGGTTCTGGTATCAATGATGAATGGTACTTTGACTATTCAAGTGGTATACTTAACTTCATAGGTGATAACTTACCTCCAGGAATATCAGGTAAAGTTATATACATTGTTGGTGCTGCTTATGTAGGAAAGTTAGGAAACAATTTTAGAATCATTAACGCTGATTCTGCCAATATAGGACATATGTATCTTGACTCTGGTAATATCAACATGGCTGATATTATCACAGCCTATATTGATTCAGCTGATATTATACACGCATTCATAGACTCTGCACGGATCGATATTGCTCGAATTGATTCTGCAGTTATAACTGACCTTCACGCAACAACAGGTTTTATTAGTCAGTTAACTGGTGACAGTGCAAATATTCATAATATTCATACTAGAGAAATCCACACACCTTTAATTAAAGGTCCTGGTGACATTATCATTGATCCATACTCTTATAGAGAATCAGACGGATCAGGTAACATCACTGATAGTGGAAGATCTGGTAGAGTTACAATACTTGGTGATCTTCAGGTTGAAGGAGTTCAAACAACTGTAAACTCTACTATCGTCACTGTAAACGATAAAAACCTTCTACTTGGAGACTCATCACGAAGCTCATCCATGTCAGACGGTGGTGGTATTATACTTGACTTAGGTTCAGATGGTCAAGCAGAAATACTATACAGACACATTGGTGGAAAGTGGGAACTCAATAAACCTCTACACGTTGATCACTTAGATGCCGACTCTGCTAACATCAGACTCATTACATCAGACTCTGCAGTAATCACAAGAGGACAGATAGGTCAATTCACCTCTGACTCTATAGGAGTTAAGAGAATTGACATTGACTCAGGTCATGCACTTAAATTTGACATTGATTCATCTACAATAAGTGATCTTAAAGTTGACAGGATCCTTACTGTTAGTGGTGAATTAGCAGTTGAATATGCAAAGATAGACTCTGCAGACATTGATGTATTAAGAGTCGATAACTTTAACCTTGTAGGCGCTGACTCCTATCGATTCTTGATGGTTGATAGTCAGGCCAACCTAAATACAAATCCAGATTTTACAGCGAACCGAGCTCTCATAAACTTTTATCAAGGAGGAATGACGGTAAGTAATACTGGTGATGTTGTTATAGGCGGAAACCTACAAGTCCCAGGAACAACATTCCATCCAGGAGGTCTTAACACCAGCCTCGTAAACATGACCAAAGCGGTAGTTACTTCCCTTGAACCCGGTCAGATTGTTATGGGTGGAACAAATGATTCGCTACAAGGTATAGATGATGTAAAATACAACGCGATTGCATCAACATACGGAACCTTTGATGGTCTTAACATTAGTTTTGAACCCATTATGGATTCTGGATACTATAACTTTAATGTTGATAGACAAACTGGTCGGATTCAAAATAAGAATGGTTTTAAACTTGGTAGAGATAATTTTACTCCTATTGGTCAGTACATTCAAAGTTATCCTTATGACAAGGGAGCAAACACACGACCGTTCTATGGACTAGAACTTAACACTGACTCAGGACTACTCACATCTACTGCGTATAGAAACGTATTCTTATCGCCAAGACTTTTAAGTGCAGATAACAACGACAGCTTTGATGTCATTGATGTAAAAGGTCTTGAAGATAGCACAATATTCCAAGTAAAAGCTGATGGTTCAATTAACTTCACTGGAAACATCTTAAAAGGTGGACAGATATTCAGTGGCGGTGGTATATTTACAAAAACAGAGGAGACTGGTGATGCGTTCTATGATCCACCAGCTTCTATATTAGATCCAGCTCAAAATCCACAGGCTAATCCTAAGAATGCATTTGGTTACGGTAAGGTTGCACTTAAGTCTCAAGATCCAAAGTATGACTTTAGTGTTGACGGAACTTTTGCAGTCAAGGGATTTGTAGATTCTGCTGCAGTTGAATATGTACTAACACCAGACTTTGAATTCCAAGGCGTTAAGATCGCCGACGATTCAGACATGGCGAGACAATTCTTTGTTCCTTCAAGAGCAGCTTTTAGGGCAGGTCAACAAGACAGCATAGGAATGAACCTTTCAAACATTGGTATCTATTCTACTTCCATAGGTTATCATGCTCTCGCAAAAGGAAAGAGTTCCATTGCAATGGGTTGGAACACTGATGCTCTCGGTGAACATGCTGTAGCGATTGGTCACAGTAACACAACTGGAGATGATGTTAATCCAGGCGGAGTGGCGATTGGTGGATTTAATAGATTTAGTAGTGTACCGGGACAAACTGCTCACGGAATAGGAATAGGTTTTACAAACACCGTAAAAGGCGACTTTGCCAAAGCCATTGGTTCAAATAATATTATTGCTGGTGGGAGAGCAGGAGTCTTTGGTGACGGAAACATTTTAGGAGATTCTCAGGGAGATACGACTACTGGTAACGCTGGTGGATCATTTGCAATTGGTATCGATAACACTATTGATGAGGCCGGTGCAGCTTATGTAATGGGTTTCTCAAACAGAGTAACCAGTAAGGGTAACGCTTCGGTCACTATTGGTAATAATAACTTCGTTGACGAAGGAAATGCAATATCAATCGGTAACCAGCAAATTATTAATGCGAATGGTGGTATTGGTATTGGTCCTCTTGTTAGAATCGACTCTTCATCAAACTTCAGCGTAGGTATCAGTCTCAATAACAACCCAATGCACGTTAAAGATGCTAACTTGATGTCAATTCAAGGTGGTAACGTTTCGGTTGGTCGTGACTCTGACATGTTTAAAGGCGGAGGATTTGATCCTAACGGAAACTTATACGTATCTGGAACAATTGTTGTAGGTGGAAGATACCTTGTTGAAGGTGCATCTGGTCAGACAACAACCTCCTCACCTTGGGACGATAACGGCTTTACAATATCTACAAATCTTGGTAGAACAATTGCAGTTAATAAGACCACATCACACCAAGCATTTGAGATAAAAACACAAGACGGTGCAACCCTCGCCATGGGCGAACAGAAAGCTGCAGATGTAGCATTTCCCGCTGGTGTTTCAACTGCTGACTCAGACTTATTTGACTCGGCAAATACACAAAGAAGCTTACTTAGTTATATTCCAAAGGCCGGTGTATTCAGAGTTGGTAGTGTTTCAAGTAAAAATCTACTTAAAGATAGTAATATTGGTTATGGTTCTATCGCAATGGGTACTAATAACCTTGCGGCTGGAAAGAACTCAGTTGTAATTGGTACAGGAAACTCTTTTACTCGAGGTGGAAACCATACGAAAGATCAGTTCCTACTCTATAATTCAACTGTAGGTGAGAACAATATTGTTATTGGTCACAGTAACATCTCAGACAGTCATCCAGGAGTTGGCTTTGGTGGTAGACCTGCTCCAGAGTACCTCATCAATTCCGGTAAAGATAACATCATACTTGGTTCAAACATCAGGCTGGCCAATAACGTAAGTAACGCGATTGTAATAGGTAACAAAGCTTTTATAGGTGATCCTGCACAACCGACCGATCATCACATATACTTACACAACACTGCAGTTGATACTGACAGTGCACTAAACAACACTAAAGTTTCTATCGGTAAAGGTTTTAGAGACCGAGGTCAAGGTGTACATGCTAATGGAAATGCTTTTGGTAACTATGCACTTGATATTAGAGGTGATATACACTTAGACAGTGGCGGTGAAATCTTTATTGGTCAAAACACTATTAGAGAACACTTAGGATTTGGCGGTGGAGGCGCCTTATCAGGTGGACCCGGTGGCGTTCTTAACACAATCGGTAACATTGTATCTATTGAAAATGGTGGCGGCGGTGTAGTAAGAGTTACAACTTCAGCTCCTCACGGCTTTACAGCAGGTGATCCAAACTTAGCAGTTCAGTTTGATGGTATTGACGAGCAAGTTGACAGTGTTAACGGTATTGATAGTTTTCAAATAAGCAGTATAACTTCTGAGCCACTTACATACTTCCCTGATGTTATAGACGCAAACTCTTTTCGCCTCTTACATGATTCTCCAGGTAATGTAACCACCTTCAGACATGTACGTTTTAGCCAATTTGGTGATAACAGAGGTCCTACACTAATTGGTGACGGTCCTTCACAACACACTGTTTCAAATGAAATAAATGGAGAGATTAAAGCACTATACTGGACAAAACCAGTAATATTACCTCCTGATCTTCATATTAAAGGCGACTTAAGAGTTGACGGAAAAACACTAGATCTAGTTGCTGACTCTAGTGGAGTGGTATTTACTGCTAGAGGAATTTCAAACAACACAATGTACTATAAGTTTGACTCAACAGGAATCAGAGTCAACTCTTCTACAAACGGTCTCGGTGAATTATCACTTGATAGTCATCTTATAAGAGATGAAGCGTTTGGTGGTAAACTTGTACCGTTCTTTACAGACTATCTAGATACTGACTATGTACAACAAAGGGTTTCACTATCATCTAACTTTGTTGCTGGTGCAAACGAACTCTACTATAAACCTAACACCGGTGTTAAACCTGTTCAGATAGGTCTAGAACCAGGTGATGTATTAGCGTCTGACGCTAGAGGAAATAAAGCTGATCACGCAATGCACGTTAAAGTGCTTTCTGGTCAAGGTGCTGTTAACATAAGAGACGATCAGAATCTTCTAGGAGTAGGTACATTTACAGGAACAGGTGGAGTTAAGTCTCCGATCACAGTAAACGGTGAAGCGTTCCCAACAGTATCATATCTATCTCAGCCTGGAATGATAGACGCAGCGTATATTAACGCCAGAGTTTCAGTAACAGCAGCAACGATTGAAAACTTTATTGATGACACATATGTTAAAGGTATTGTTGATAGTGCATATATCTTAAGCGCTGCAAACGATAGTTCAGAGTGGCAAAGGATTGGTGATAGACTCTTCTTTGGTACATATCCAAACGTTCAGAACGTTAACGTTGCAGTAGGTACAGACAGTCCAAACGCTAAGTTTCACGTAGCTGGTTCCTTCCAATCTGACTCTGCACTTATTCAAGGTCCACTTGTCATACAAGGAAGTGAGATAAGAGATGTTGAGACCTTTGAGTTTCAAATAGGTCAAGGTTATCTAGCTGAGAACCTTCAGTCCAACAGCAAACAAATTACTAATACTACCAACCCAACACTTTCACAAACACTTATTAGTAATACAACCACCACATTTCAAGTCGACCTAGGTGGAACACCTGATAGATTCTTTGATGTTTTTAGAATTGACCTGAATGGTGATTCACAACAAATGATTGAAGGTGTAGATTGGGACTACTCAACACCTGGTGTTAAAGGAAGATTTATTGATGTAAAGGAAGCAGCATTTGACTCTGACAATCTAGGAAATCTTACAGATACTGGATTCTTTGCAAAAGATAGAAGAGCACCTGCAAACTTTGCATTCACAGGTCCTGATAGACTTACTAACACACTTGATTATCAAATTCTACACAGTACAGTAGATCTACTTGATAGCTTAGGTAACGCTAAGTACTTAGGAATTCCATCAAATAAAATTACTCTTACTGATTCGTCTAACTTCTCAATCGCTGATAGTACAATCATTCAGTTAAGAGACATTGTCAGACTCAATGACAGAGATGAGTTCCAAACTTCTTCAATGAGTGTCCATGGACCTGCAGTATTTACTGACGGAAAGACAACATTCAAAGATTCAGTTGCTCTTGATAACAATGCAATACTACACACCTTAAGACAGTCACAACTAAAAGTTGATGGTATATTCTCTATGGACAGTACAGGAGATAATGTCCTTGGTAGAGAAAAATTCTTCTTAGATGGAAAGAACTTTAGAGGTAACATTGAAGATTTTGTAGACTCTAACTATATCGGTAATAGAGCTCAAGGTGTTTGGAATCAGAACGTAGATAGTTTTGGAATTCAACAGATATTCTATGAAAGAGCTGGACAAACAGGTGCAGTAATTATAGGACCAGTTGAAGATTGGCCTGGAGCATTTGTAGGTGGACAGAAGGATCAACTAGGAAATCTTACTGGTAAAGGTGACAGTGATACTAAACTCTTTGTTTCTCGTGGTAATGTAATATTTAGCGCAAATCAAGGATGGGATGGAGTTGCCGGTCCTACAACTCAAGAAGTTGTACCTACACTTAAAAGACCTGATGGTCCTAAATTTATGTGGATCCCAACAAGGGGTGCATTAAGAGTTGGTGCAATTGATGGAACAACCACTAAGTGGAACGACAAAGAGATCGGTTTAAACTCTATCGGTATAGGTTATAACGCTGAAGCGTATGATCACTCACAAGCAATAGGTTATCAAGTTACTGCTGGTGACGATACACTATTTAAGAAAAATGCAACATCTATTGGTAGAGACATCGCAAACCCACAAGAAGGTGGTATAGCGTTTGGACGAGATATTATTCACAGCAGTACATACACAAATAACCTATCGGTTGGTAGAGATATTAGTGCATCAAGCGGAAACACCAATACGGTTTTTGGTCGAAACATCAGCGCTTCTCTAAGTGACAACGTTGCAATTGGTAAAGATATTACTGTCGGCAGTGGTGCTGTTGCAATTGGTCTGAACGCTGACGCGAACCCCGGTGGTCTCAGCATTGGTAAAAATTCAAATAGTACTAACGGCGGTATTGCAATTGGTAGCGCCCTAAATGCAAACTTTTCTGGTCTCGCCTTAGGACAGTCTATAGATAACACCTTTGCGTCTTCCACTTCTATCGGACAAAACATAGGTAACAGCTCAGGTGTAGCAATAGGCCAAAACCAATCTATTAGTATAGGCGGCGTAGTAATTGGTAGAAACAACAGTGTTTCACAAAGTGGACAAGCGATTGGTGACAATCAAACCTCAACCTCTGGTGCAATTCTTATTGGTAGAAATCAAACCGGTGGTGGATTTGCAGGCCTAGCAGTTGGTGAAGGAAACGACGTTAGCTGGGGCGCCGTAATGATCGGTCAGGATAACGGCGGTAGTGGATTCTACGGAGATCCTCTAGGTATTGGTAGAGGAAACACTGGCATCGATAGAGGTGCTATTGCAATAGGTGATAACAACAAAGGAAATAGCTACGGCGCTGTTGTAATTGGTAAAGACAACATTAACAACGGTAAGTTATACGGCGGTTCAGATCTTATTGTTGGTGTAGGAAACGACAACACTGGATCCGATAACGCTGTAGGTAAGTACGGTGGCGGTTCAAGAATCTTTGGTTCCTTCAATAAGAATAATACAGGATCAAGAATATACGGTAGCTCAAACAATTTCAATAGAAGAGCTAATATTTGGGGTAACGATAACACCAATACTACTGATGGTGGATATGGATATATCTACGGATCTCAAAACACCCTGTTCAAAGGTGGTTACGTATTTGGTACACTTAACACTACAAGTGAAGGTGGATATGCATACGGTGTAAGTAACGCTGTTAGTGAAAACGGTTACGCTTTTGGTGCAGGAAACACAGTAACAAAAGTTGCATATGCATTCGGATCAGGTAACACTGCAACAGGTCCTACAGGAGCTGGAACAGAACCATTAGCGTTTGGTCACAGTAACACTGTTTCATCAGGTGGTTTGGCTTTTGGTGAAAATAACACTGCATCTAACAGAGGTATATCGGTCGGTAACAGAAACACCGCATCTGGTGAAAGATCTACAGCGATTGGTGGAGCGATTACAGTTAGTGGTAACAACTCTGTTGGTATCGGTCTACACGCATCAAACTCTGGCACCATAACTGCAGATAACACTCTTGCGATTCTCGGCGGTAAAGTTGGAGTTAATCAAGCAAGTGTTGCAGCAAATTACATCATGGAAGTTGCTGGTAACTTTAATATACCTGGACCAAGTGATTACTATAGACACGGAAAACGATTAGCAGATTATATCACAGATGATGTAGCAAATGATGCTTACGTAAAAGGTATAGCAGATCAGACTTACGTAAGATCTCATATCACCACACAATTCCTCAGAGATCCTAACGGACCGATGAGTCCAAACTTCTTCTTTGCTAGCAACTTATCTACAAATGACTTAAGATACTTAGGTGCACACAGTGTTGGTATTGGTAGAGAACCACAAAATCTTGTAGGTTTACAGAATCCTAAACTTGATGTTGCTGGTCCTATAAACTTTGACACAGGCCTATACTTAAGTGGAACTAAGATTGTTCCTTCTATAGACTCAATCGGTGATGTATACATTTCTCATCAACCTCAAAACTACTTCATTGGTGCGGACAGTGCTACTGAAGTGTTTGATTCAGACTATGTATTCTCAAGACAAAGAACATTTGGAATGGGCAAATTTGACTCAATCCAAAACACTGTTACTTCTTCATATATTAATCAAAGACTTGACACATCACTATTCTTAGATTCCTTTGAAGCTACTCAGCTCATTACAGATAAGATAACCGAAACCACAGCCTTTCAGTTTGACAATGTTGGTAGAACAAGTCTTACAACAACCGAAGTTACTACTGCTATAGGTTCTGCCCCGTTCGGTGTAAAAGTCGGTATCAACACTAACGCTGATTTTACTAACACATTAAAAGTAGAAGGAGATGTTCTACTTTCAAACAGCCAATTAAAACTTAACGGTGCTGGCGCTGGAATCTTTATTAACGGTGAGGAACTAGCTCCGGTAAGTGTATTTACAGAAGGATTTGCGTATACTACATATGATCTAACAAAGAACATTGGTATTCAAAAAGCAACTCCTCTCGTTGAGTTAGATGTTGGTGGTACAATTAATGCTGATAACATTCAGGTTGGTGGACAAGATATTCTTACTGGAATTCTTGACTCTAACTACATTCAACTTAGAACACTAAGAATTGGTGATGGTGCTGGTCTAGACTCTGCAAGAACAACAGGATTTATTGATTCAGCTTATGTTCAAGCAAGAGCAGATTCTGACTGGATCAAATCTGTTATGGATTCTGATCACCTCAAATTCATCATTGATACACCTTACGTCAAGTCAATTGCAGATTCCGACTATATTAAAACTGCTGCCGACCAAACATGGATTAGATTAAACGCTGACTCAGACTATATTAAGTCTGCTGCTAACAGAACTTGGATCAGGTCAAACGCTGACTCAGACTATGTCAAGTCTGCCGCTAATCAAGCTTGGATAAGACTCAATGCAGACAGTGATTATATCAAGACATCTGCTAACCAAACATGGATTAGATTAAACGCTGATAGTGATTACATCAAGTCTGCAGCGAATAGAGATTGGATAAGACTCAATGCTGACTCAAACTATATCTTATCTGCTGC
>Ga0163109_10000154_pt1 | contig 55157 bp, 50 predicted proteins | sample CRUFie1St13metaG_FD_108704 | JGI IMG/M metagenome (GOLD analysis project Ga0163109, IMG submission 108704) | Marine microbial communities from the Costa Rica Dome - CRUD Field 142mm St13 metaG | ecosystem: Environmental > Aquatic > Marine > Oceanic > Photic zone | place: Costa Rica: the Eastern...
GTGGGGCGACAAAAGGATATACGTATGGTTTGAAGCAGTACAAGGATACTTGACCTGTGCTCAGATTTGGGCGGAAAGGTATGCCCGCGACCATCCAGACGGTGATTCTGCTTGGGAAAATTGGTGGATTGATAAACCAGGTCAATCTCTCAAACATATCTACTTCATGGGCAAGGACAACATTCCATTCCACACAATAATTTGGCCTGCAATACTGATGGGGTTGAATAAATCTAGAGGTCCAGATAAACAATTACACCTTGAAGATAATGTCGCCTCTAATGAATATCTAATGTTACAAGGAGGCCAATTTTCAAAATCCAGAAAACATGGTGTCTGGTTGCCTGCATTTCTCGAAAGATACGACCCTGATTCGTTAAGATATTACTTGACCATCAATATGCCTGAAGGCCATGACACGGATTTCCGTTGGGAAGATTACGTTGAACGAGTAAATAATGAACTAATCGGAAATTATGGTAATTTTGTTCACAGAGTATTAACTCTCACTCACAGATTAAGTCGTGATGAGTTGAATCCTCTTCTAGAATTTGACAATTCAGATAACCACAAAGAATTCTATGAAAATATTGTGACGAATACAAAATCAGCAATAGAATCAATGGAACGACAAAGGTTCAAAGAAGCACTCAGACATATCATGAATATTGCTCAATCTGGTAATTCCTACCTACAACATGCTGAGCCATGGGCTTACCTAAACAAGGAAGACTCTGATCAAAGAACTCACTCACTAAGTTCGCTAGCTGCTTGTTGGAGAGCATGTAAATCGCTTGCCATACTCACTGCCCCATTCATGCCTTTCCAATCCGAGAAACTATGGCGAGAACTTGGAGAATCTGGACATGCTTCCGACCAATTATGGGATTCTGCGATGGAGTTCAATGAACCACTTAATTGGTCATCTCAAAAGCCCACTGCCTTGTTCACCAAACTTGACATCAATGAAATACTCAAGAATGAGACTGCTGTAGCGGAACCAGAATCCGAGGAGGTGTCTTACATCGAATTCGAAGATTTCATGAAAGTAGAAATGAAAACAGGTAAGGTAACTAGCGTAAAAGATCATCCTAATGCTGACAAATTATATGTCGTTACCATTGAAGACGGTCCGGACTCGACTAGAACGGTTTGTGCCGGTCTGAAATCTCACTATACAGCGGAAGATCTAGTCGGCAAATCGGTAGTCTTCGTGGCTAATCTCAAACCTAGAAAACTACGGGGAATCATGTCAGAAGGCATGATGTTGGCTGCTGAAGATTCTGAAGGAAAAGTAACCCTACTAACAACTGATTCCGACATAGATGCAGGTTCAGGAGTACGTTAATCTTCAGTAGGTTTATCGAAAAACTCCCATTGAATTTCTGCTAATTCCGCGTTTGTCCCAGCCTTTGAATAAGCCTCCAAGGGTTGTTCGTTCAGGCTGAAAAATTCCTCTGAAAACTTGAATGGTTTCATAATTTCCCTTGCTTGTTCCCATCGGTCGAATATGGTGAGACAAACAGCAAATGCCTCTACATTGGATAATCTACCTGGTTTACCCCAAGAGATTGGATTCGCTGCCAAAACTACAGGGAGGGTTCTACCCTCTAATCTCGTCGATCTTTGTAACATTGCTAAAGACGGTTCTATTTCTTTCCATGAACAATCCAGACTTACTATAGAAGAACCTCGTTCTATCGAAGTAGAGTCATCAGGTCCAATCAGAATTCCTGATAACGGGTCTAACAATAGCCCACGTTTAGGAGACTTTGTTAGTGACTTGTGAAGGAAACAACCACCGTGTTTTGCTAACTTCCTGCTAGTACATTTACGAGGGTCATCTTGGTCAAGATGGATTACATGAAGTGGTATATCTTGCAAACTATTCCCGACCTGAAAAAAGCTCTTCATAAGCATCACCAATAGTCATATTCCTACTACCTTGGTTAATTGTCTGGCGAGAATTAGCAGCTTGTGATTCTATCATTAGTTCCACATCTAGCACTTTCTCAATTTTTTTGATTAACGAATCCGTTGGACGATTGCCATTTTCTATTTTTTGTACTATATTCAGGCGTTCATTCATCCTCCGAGCGAATTCCCGTTGGTCCCAACCTTTGTTTTCTCGAGATTGTCTAACTCTCTTATGAAAATCAGGTGCTAGTTCCCTTTCGGATTTGTGCATAATGTTAGGGCCAGACATTCTCACGCTCGATGGCTTTGTATTTGCTCTATTTTGATTTAAAGTGGTAATAGGCTTTGATAATCCGAGTCTATCGATGCAGCGATTACAAGCATCTACACGAGCGCCAGAAGTCGTAGTTTTGTAGGTGGAAACACTGTCTGCGCCGCATAGTTCGCAAGTTCCCATAATATACCCCAGACAATGATAGGTCATCATACCTTTGTGTCGTAAAGGTCAAAACAACCGTCACGCCAACTATCCATAATGACTTCAGATTCAGAAGCAGGTGATAGAGGGCATTCTGCGCTTAATCCTAGCATTATTGAACTGAGAAAAGCAATTAACGATTTAACCAAAGACTCTCAAGATTTACTAACCGAGAAACTATTTCTTGAAAATGAGGTCCATCAACTAAAAAAAAGAGTATCTAGACTAGATGAAGAAGTTAGTATACTCAAGCAACCCCCCTTTATCGTAGGATTTATCCAAGATATCACAGATAATGGTGCAATAGTTCGTAGTTCTAATGGTACTATATTTCAGGTCTCGGTAAATCCACGTCTTGAATCTGGACAACTAAAGCCTGGTGCTAGAGTTTCGTTAAACCAGGATACTCTAGCGATTATCGATGTATTGAATGACGGTTGGGATCCATTAGTTTCTACAAGTGAAATTATTGAGAAACCCGATGTAAGTTTCAAAGATATTGGAGGTATGGAAGAGGAAATCTTGTCCATTCGGCAGGCAATAGAATTGCCATTAAACAAACCCGAGGCCTTTGATAAAATGGGATTATCCCCACCCAAAGGAGTTCTATTAACTGGCCCTCCAGGAACAGGCAAGACCATGTTAGCGAAGGCGATTGCCAATTCTACATCAGCTACGTTCCTTGGATTAGTAGGATCAGAACTGGCGCAGAAATACATTGGAGAAGGGGGGAGGCTTGTAAGGGAACTATTTGATTTGGCCAAGGAAAAAGCACCTTCGATTATATTCATAGATGAAATTGATTCTATAGGTTCCAAACGATTGGATTCTTCTACTTCTGGAGATAGGGAAGTCCAAAGAACGCTAATGCAATTATTGTCCGAGATGGATGGTTTTGAATCAAACCAAAATGTCAAAATTATTGCCGCGACAAATAGACCGGAATTATTAGACAAAGCATTGCTAAGACCTGGGAGATTTGATAGGATTATCGAAATTGGCCTTCCAGACAGAGATGCTCGAGAAAATATCCTACAAATCATAACAAACGAAATGTCATTGAATAATTCTATGATATTAGAAAAAATAGCCAACAAAACAGAAGGATTCAGTGGTGCAGAATTGAAAGCACTTGTAATGGAAGCCGGGATTAAGGCCATTTCAGAGCAGAAAGCTACCGTTTCCGAAAATAATTTCCTCGAGGCATTACAATTGTTAGTTGAAAATCGGAAAGAGACACGTGGAAACAATCACGAAGGTCTGTATGGTTGATGACAATCCTCATCAATGGTAATTTTGTCATCTCATCGATGGAAAGTCGGCTTGTGGAGTGTGTCCCTAACTTCAGCGAAGGTAAAGATCGTTCTATCATCGATAAAATAGTACAACCAATCATCGATAATGATTCGGTAACTTTGCTAGATATAGACATGGGAAGCGATTTTCATCGAACTGTAGTTACAATGGTAGGTGAGCCCGAATCGGTCTTGCAGACGGTAGTCGAGTGTACTGCTATAGCCCTAGATTTAATCGACATGCGACAGCATTCGGGGGAACATGCTAGAATGGGTGCTGTAGACGTAGTTCCTTTTATTCCGATAAATAGCGTTTCAATGGATGAGTGTATAGAATTATCAAATCGGTATGCGGAATTAATTTCACGAAATCATTCTCTACCTGTTTACCTATATGCAGAAGCGGCTAGATCCCCATCACGGATTCGCTTACCAGATATTCGAAAAGGAGAATATGAAGGGTTTGAAACCAAGATTCATGACCCTGAATGGATACCAGATTATGGTCCAATAGAGTTCCAACCTACTATGGGAGTAACAGCCACAGGAGCACGGAATTTTCTGATTGCCTATAATGTCAATTTGAATACCTCCGACAAATCCTCTGCGAACATAATCGCGTCAAAAATTAGGACGAGTGGTGTAATCGTCAAAGATAGTGACGGTAATACGGTTAGAGATGAAAATGGTGTAGCCCAGAGAGTTCCAGGACGGTTTGAACAATTACAGGCCGCTGGATGGATGTATAATGAAGAAACAGCTCAGGTTTCAATGAATTTACTAGATTATTCTGTAACCGGATTACATGATGTGACGGAGGCCATTAAACAAGAGGCAGCTAATTTAGGATTAGAGGCGGTAGCCGGGGAACTTGTTGGTTTAGTCCCACTGCAAGCCATAATAGATTCTGGAGAATATTATTCGGATACAAACATACATGATATCGGGGCACTTGTCGAAAACGCAATAAGCGGCTTAATGCTTAATCGTCTATCGTATTTCGATGCACATGAGAACATAATTGAATGGGCTATTAAGAGGAAGAAAAATGAATAACGGATATATTGAGGTGTTGAATTCTATCGGTTCTTCTGCCCCCACTCCTGGTGGAGGGACAGTCGGAGCGTTAACCTTAGCCCATGCGCACGCACTCTCCGTTATGGTGGCGCGTTTAACGGTGAAATCAGAGAAGTGGGCCGACGGTCACACAGTAGCCAACGAAATAATCTCAGATTCAGAAGATAACATCGCAAAATGCATAACATTAGGCATAAATGACTCCAAGGCATTTGATGATGTTATGGAAGCATACAGGTTACCCAACGACAAAGAGGGGGCTAATCTGAAAACAAAAGCTATCACCAACGCAACAATTGATGCCGCTAAAGCCCCGTTAAAAATCATGGAAGCGAGTTTAGAATTGCTCCACTCATTAGCCAAGCAAGTAGAATCCTGCAACCCCAATGCCTTGACAGATCTTGCATCTGCTGCAGAGTTAGCGCTATCAGCCTGCAAAATTGCTCAGTTTAATGTTAGAATAAACCTAGATTCATTATTGAAACAGGATACAGGTTCTCTAAAAATTACCGCGGAGACATTTCTCTCAGAAAGTATTGAAGCAAAGATTCGTGTAGATTCTGAATGTACAAAAAGACTAGGGTGGTGAATATATGATAGATTTTGGTCAGGGCATTCCTAACGAACTTCCACCACCAAAACCGATAGACAAGTCAGTCTCCCATGCTCCAATTCGGCCGCAAATATTGAACGAATCTGAAAAAAAACTTGCTCTTTCTAACGCTTTGAGATATTTTCCCAAAGAGTGGCATAATACATTAGCCATAGAATTCCTAGAAGAATTAGAAGAATATGGTCACATATACATGTACAGATTTAGGCCTGAGTATGACATGTACGCTAGACCAATATCCGAATACAAGGCTAATACTCCAGAAGCCGCTGCTATGATGTTAATGATTCAGAATAACCTAGACCCAGAAGTTGCTCAATTCCCTCACGAGTTAGTTACTTACGGTACAAACGGCTCAGTTTTTCAAAATTGGGCCCAATACTTGCTTACTATGCAATATCTAACACATATGAATGATAATCAAACTCTCGTAATGTATTCAGGACATCCGTTGGGGCTTTTCCCATCATCTGAAGATGCTCCCACAGCCATAGTTACTAATGGAATGGTAATTCCAAATTATTCATCCCAAATCGATTATGAACGAATGAATGCCTTAGGTGTGTCGCAATATGGACAAATGACTGCGGGCTCTTACATGTACATCGGCCCTCAAGGAATTGTTCATGGCACTACAATTACGATTCTCAATGCTGCTAGGAAATATCTGGATTTGCCCGTAGAATCTGACTTAGGAGGCATTCTGTATGTCACATCAGGATTGGGAGGAATGTCTGGTGCTCAAGCTAAAGCGGCAGTAATTGCAGGCGCTGTGTGTATTATTGCCGAAATAGATCCTATTGCGGCAAATAAGAGACACCAGCAAGGTTGGTTGACGGAACTATACGAGGACTTAGATGAAGTAGTTTCTAGGGCTCAAATAGCAGTTGAAAATAAAGAAGCAGTGTCAATAGGATATCGTGGAAATATAGTAGATTTGTTGGGTTACTTAGTGGAACAAGACATTACACCTGATTTAGCAAGTGATCAAACTAGCCTACACAATCCTTGGTTGGGTGGTTATATGCCGGTAAACTTGAGTTTCGACCAAGGCAGGGAGATGATTATCGATGACCCTGATCAATTCAAAATCGAAGTCAAAAAAACTCTTAGAATGCATGTAAAACATGTCAATCAGTTAGCAAAACGTGGAACTATTTTCTGGGATTATGGGAATGCATTTTTGCTTGAATCCAGTAGAGCTGAAGCCGATATTTTGGAATTAGATGGTTCATTTAGGTACCCTTCTTATGTTGAAAACATAATGGGTCCAATGTGCTTTGATTATGGCTTTGGACCGTTTCGTTGGGTTTGTACATCAGGTTCCAACGATGACCTCAGATTGACTGATAGAATCGCTGCCGAGGTATTACGTGAACTAGCACAGGATTGCAAATCAGAAATATCTACTCAATATAGAGATAACATACGGTGGATTGAGGAAGCAGAAAATCATGGTCTAGTAGTGGGTAGCAAGGCTAGAATATTGTACGCCGATGAACAAGGCAGATTACAAATCGCCCTAGCATTCAACCGTGCGATCAAGGAAGGTAAAATTTCTGCTCCTATTGTACTTGGTAGAGATCACCATGACGTTGGGGGCACCGACAGCCCCTATCGGGAAACCGCCAATATCATGGATGGTTCAATGTTTACCGCGGATATGGCAATTCATAACTTCGTAGGCGACTCCTTTCGAGGTGCTACATGGACTAGCATCCACAATGGCGGTGGTGTAGGTTGGGGAGAGGTTATCAACGGTGGATTCGGCATGTACATTGATGGCAGTAATAAATCTGAGAAAGCCATCAAATCAATGGTATCTTGGGATGTAATGAATGGTTTAGCCCGTAGGTCTTGGGCACGTAATTCCGGGGCCATCTCAACGGTTCAGGATGCCGTTGAGAGTGATACAAATTTACAAATTACAATTCCGAATCTGGTAGATGATAAAATCTTAAATCTGGTTCTTGAAAGACTCGATGACTCTATTTGATATTCCTAGCTCCGCATGTCGTGGCAGACATCAAGATCGATGGTCAAACATTGACAATTGAAGCGGCTATATCTATCGCACGAGGACACAGCACAGCCATACTGTGCGAAGATGCTAGATTACGCATGGCAGAATCTAGGAAAGCTGTTGAAAGTATTATTGAATCTGGTAAGACAATTTATGGTATAAATACTGGATTTGGTGCAATGTCTTCTGTAAAAATTGGCGGTGAAGACTTAGAAAAATTACAGGCTAATCTCATACGCAGTCATGCTTGCGGCGTTGGTGATAAGATGGAACCAGAACATGTCTTATTGATGATGGTCTTTAGGGTGAATTCACTTGCTAAAGGAGTATCTGGGATACGCTCTGAGATCGTAGAATTATTGCTTGATATGGTGAATAACGGCATAGCGCCCGTAATACCACGTATAGGCTCGTTAGGGGCCTCAGGGGATTTAGCCCCATTATCACACATGGCATTAGCCATACTGGGTGAGGGCGAATCAATGGTTAGAAACGAAACTGGTTGGGAAACAATTTCGAGCAGTGATGCATTAAAGAGCGCCGGTTTAAGGCCTAGAAGTTTAGCTGCTAAAGAAGGTCTTTCCCTGATCAACGGAACTAGTCAAATGTGTTGTTATTTAGCACTAACATTAACTAATTTAGACATTTTAATCCACGCAGCTGATGCATCCGCTGCAGCTTCCCTTGAAGCAATCAAGGGTTCTCATACCCCATATGATTCAAGGATACACGAGGCCCGCCCCCAATTAGGCCAGTCAGAATCATCTACTAGGATAAGAGGACTATTGAAAGATTCTGAGATCAAATTAACTCATGCTGATTGTGATAGAGTCCAAGATGCTTATTGTTTCAGATGTGTACCACAAGTCCACGGTCCAGTTATTGACTTACTAAATGAGTCCAAAAGGATGTTAGATATTGAAATCAATAGTGCTACTGATAACCCATTAGTTTTTGTCAAAGAGGAGGGTGTTGAGGTATTAAGTGGTGGTAATTTTCATGGTCAAAATTTAGCTTTAGCCAGTGATAACATAGCCGTTGCATGCCACGAATTAGCTAGTATCTCTGAAAGAAGGATGAATCAAGTATTGGATCCTAAATGGAGCGAACAGATTCCATTCCTAGCCCTAAATGAAGGCCTGGAAAGTGGTTACATGATAGTCCAATATGTTGCAGCCGCATGCTTGGCTGAATTACACTTGTTGGCAAACCCAGTTACCACCTCCAACGTTCCAGTTAGTATGGGTAAAGAGGATCACGTATCCATGGGAGCAACTGGCACCTACAGAAGTTTACAGTCAACGATTTTACTATCTCAAGTTTTAGCGAATGAACTCATCTGTTCTACTGAGGCTTTGGATAGGATACCTCACCAACCGGGTGCTGGTGTTGCAACTACTTTCAATTGGGTAAGAAGCCATGTAGCCAAATATACAGGTGACAAGGTGATGAGCGATGATTGTAGCAATCTTAGCGATAACTTGCTTAAGGGCCAGCTTAAGAATATTCTAGGGTGATATTGTGCAAGAAAAATTACACATGAAACACCACCCTGGGACAAACCCCAAACCCTTCACGACTACTATTACTGGATTTGATGACAATAACGCATTGTTAGAATCTACCTACTGTTATCCACGAGGAGGTGGACAACCGGGAGATATGGGGACGATGACGGTAGTAGGTGGTAAATCATCCCGAATAGGAGAGGTAAAGCCTGGTGAAAAGATATTACACCCACTTGAAAATTCAGATATCTTTGCAATTGGTGATGAAGTCATTTGCACTATCGATGTAGATCGAAGAAATATGCACACTAGAATGCACACAGCACAACACATTGTATCGGCCCTAGCTGAAGACATATGGGGTGCGGAAACCGTTGGTAATCAATTAACAATGGATAGTTCAAGGGTTGATTTGTTATTCGAAGATAAATCACTATTCGAACCAGAAACATTAGTTTCTGAAGTAAATAAAACTCTCAATAAACAAATCCCAGTTAATATCCATGAGTGGAGTCGAGATGAAATAATGAACCATGAACAAATGCGCCATACTAAATTTATGCAACGTATACCGAGTTCTATTTCCAATCTTAGAGTAGTCGAAGTTGAGGGTGTCGACCTATGTCCTTGTGCTGGAACCCATGTAGAAAATACATCTAGTATCCCAAACATAGAATTTGTTTCTAAGAAAAATAAAGGAAAGGGGCGAATAAGATTCTCATACACATTTGTAAAATGATAAGACATGAAATGAATTATCTGGTGGGCTCGGCAGGAATTGAACCTGCGATCTTCGCCATGTCAAGGCGACGTCATAACCCCTAGACCACGAGCCCAGATAATTCGAGGGCGACCATTCTCCCAAATGAATGATTCCTCCTGTAACGTTCTAACTATGATACAATTTTGGAAATAGAACCAGAGCAATCTTTCGCATTACAATTTCCAGTTACTCTAATTCTCCCATTAGACATGGTGGTGTGGATCGGATTTTGAATTTCTCTTGAAGACTTACATTTCATGCAGTAACCAAAAACCGTCTGTTTCATGACATCTCGTTAGTTGGGTTTCATTTCAACCCGTCTATCTAGGGTAATGTTAGCTGAATTTGTTATTATCTGGATAAACGCTACACTGCGAGCTTGTAATCTCATATTTAGTAAAAAAGCGGGCTGATAACCCCGATTATCAGATATACGTAGTGGACATTTTTGAGACCATAGTATGATGATTGGAGATTTTTTTCTGGTTGCTAAATTTTACTAAAATGATAAAGGACATTTCCTATGTTGTTTACCCTTTCGAATAAGCGAGGGTTTGTTTCATGTTTTATCAGTTTACAAATTTGCCAGATTTTACCGTTTTGAATATCGGGTTATCTCCTGGCATCTGGCACCAAGATTCAATGTATTCTGAATCTAAGATCAAAATATCTGCAGGTCCTCCCTCTCTGATTGATCCAGGTAATTTATCGTTTACAGATTTGGTCAGGGTAGAGGCAGCGTTTCGTGTGACTGACGCTAGAGCCTCTAAAGGAGAAAGACCTAGCCTATGTGTAGCTAGGCTGCCAACAAATGGAATGGATAGAGTTCTGCAGTTAGGATTGAAATCAGTAGCGAGGGAGAATGCCCAATCATTTTCGACACATTTTTTCAAAGGTGATTCAAGTTCGTGCCCTAAGATATATGGCGTTCCAGGGAGGAATGTTTGCATAACACCAGCTTCGGACGCTTCTTGTCTTGCGCAGTCTGAGGAATGACCTACGTGGTCTCCACTAACCACACCTAATTCTGAGGCAAGTTGTAGACCTCCTCCATCTACGAACTCGTCAACATGTATCCGAGCAGGCACCCCGAAGTCCTCGGCGGCATTGACTATCATTTCAGTATGCTCGAGAGAAAACCAACCTGGTTCACAGAACACATCCACATAGTTCGCGATGCCTTGTTCCACTACAGCTGGCAATTGTTCGTGAATTAATAGATCAACATAATAATCGATTGCCATATCTTTAGGCACATCATGAGCACCTAACCATGTAGAGTGAATATCCATTGGGGTATTTTCTGATAAGAACCGTGTAGACTGTAGTAACCTAATTTCTGATTCTAATGAAAGCCCATACCCACTTTTGCATTCCATGGTTGTAGTGCCGTGACTAAAGGCTCGCTCAATACGCTTTAATCCTAAATTGGTCAACCTCTCAAAACTAGCTTTACGTGTAAATTGAACCGTTTTTTGTATACCACCACCAGACTTTGCTATTTCTGAGTATGATAGTCCGCTATGTCGCAATTGCATTTCGTTCGCCCTATCTCCATCCCACAATAAATGAGTGTGCGAATCTACAAACCCTGGAATTATAGCTTTACCTTTACAGTCGAAGATTTGCATACTTTGAGTGTCTTCAAAACCATATTCATGAGATAATTCTTCGGATTGAGAAATTTTTTCTATTGAATCACTCGACATCAATATTCCATTATTTCCGTCTATAGTTTGAGATTCTATGTCGGACATTTGCTGCCCGATTAGTGGTAAATTGATGTCCCCATCTGAAAGCGTGGCGACGGGGCCACAGTTGAGTAACAATAGGCCCATGGAGGATTTAGAAACGGTCCCTTGATATGTACTTCTCGATTCATATGAACATGACGGGCGTAATCATTGGGGTAGAGAGCACAGCCCATACATTCTCTTTTGGTCTAGTATCAGAAGATGGCACACCCCACAAATCGTATTCGGCTTTATTTCGTCCAGAAGAAGGTGGTATTCATCCAAGGGAAGCTGCTGATCACCATTCCGAACTTGCTTCCGATTTAGTTTCAAAATTAATGTCGGGAGAAAACCTACAATCTAGTAATATCAAAGCAATAGCGTACAGTCAGGGCCCGGGGTTGGGCCCTTGTTTACGTGTTGGAGCGAATGTGGCTCGCGCGCTTTCTGAGAAATGGAACATTCCCCTAATTGGCGTTAATCATTGTGTAGCCCATATCGAAATCGGACGAAACCAAACAGGATGTATGGATCCAGTTTTGCTGTATGTCAGCGGAGGTAATACTCAGGTAATTGCCAGGGCTGGAGATAGATATCAGGTATTAGGGGAAACTCTGGATATTGGAATAGGGAATATGTTGGATAAATTTGCTAGAACACAAGGAATGGCATTCCCCGGTGGCCCGAAAATTGAAAAAATTGCCTCAGACTGGTACAAAGATAACCCCAACGCAGATGTCGACCTTGTTCCATTACCTTACAGTGTCCAAGGCATGGATTTGAACTTCTCTGGATTACTTAATGCGGCGATTCAAAAAGTAAACGAAGGTTTCGAATTAGGAGCTGTATGTTGGTCATTACAAGAACATGCTTTTGCCGCATGTATTGAGGTAGCAGAAAGGGCATTAGCACACTCAGGAAAGTCCGAATTACTCCTTGGCGGAGGTGTGGCTTGTAATGAGAGGATTAGGGAAATGACACAAGTTATGTGTAACCAACGAGGATGCGATGGTACATGGCCGGAGAAACAGTATTGCATCGATAACGGTACAATGATAGCGGAATTAGGAAGGAGGATGTTACAAACTCAGGGACCTACTTCATTCCAGGCAAGCGCAATTAACCCGTCCCTTAGAACAGACCACACAATCGTTACTTGGGACTGACCTTATTTTTGCGAAGTCTTAACTATCAACGGTCGTGCCCTTAGACTAGGAGGTCGAATTTCGAGTGCAGCGACGTAGAAGACCAAAGAGTGAACCTCGGAATATCTTCGATAAATCTTCAGGTGGTAAACCTACCTCTAATGTCCCAAAAGGTAGGAAAGCACCCCCACCAGAAACGCCTCGTCCCGTCAAACCTAATCTTCCTCCTATTACCCCTAAACCCATTAAAAAAGCCACATCAAAACCGCAAATGGTAATTGATAAAGAACCAACTCCGATCAAGGATTCCGTATCAGTTGCTGAGGAAGATTCCATTCTGGAAGAACAATTACTAGGTGTAACGAAAAGACCTACGAGAGGGCTGACAAAACCAGTCGCAGAAACTGAAAAAGAAGAAACTGGTAATCAAACTAGTTCGAAAGCTCAGGAAATTATTGAGGCGACTAAAGCCAGGGCTAATGCAATGGCAGAGACTCAGAAAGTCAAAACTGAATCCGTCACTACAATCAAACCACGTCGAAAACCGACCGGTAGACCCACTCCGAAATTTCAACCGGCCACCAGGGAAAAGAGACTGGATAGATCAAGGCATATGGAGTACAAATACGAAATGCGTGGCTTGTTGAAAGAAATTAATGTCGCTGATGAACATCATTCAGCTCTTTTGGGTTCAATATGGGCTAAAGGCGAAAGACAAACATCTGAAGATGCTAGGCAATATATCTGGGATAAACAAAACGAAGGCATATTGGACGATGATCAAGTCACAAGTTTGCTCGCAATCGTAGATGATTACACAATTAGACGTTGAAGCCATTAGATGCATATACTTCATGCACATAATCAGTCTCGGTGATATCATGCCAGAACGACGTGAGGACCGGATGTTGCATACTAAACGGTCAACACACCCCACTGTATCTACCTTGGCCGATATAGGTTATTTGGCCGAAATACACTCAGAGTCTGGATCGCCACCTTATACTCGTGGTATTCATCGGGATATGTATTTGGAGAGATTGTGGACGATGAGGCAATATGCGGGATTTTCAGACGCCAAATCTACAAATGAACGTTTCAAAGAACTACTCAATAATGGCCAATCAGGCTTGTCAGTAGCCTTCGATTTACCAACTCAACTAGGCCTAAATTCAGATTCTGAGTTAGCCGAAGGGGAAGTTGGTAAGGTAGGTGTGGCCATTGATTCTATACATGACATACGTTCTCTATTTGATGGAATCGATTTGTCCAAGGTTTCGACATCAATGACAATTAATGCTCCTGCAACTTCCCTTTTTGCTCTATATGTCGCATATGCCGATGAATGCGGTGTGGCTAGAAAGGAATTACGTGGAACTGTTCAAAATGATATACTCAAGGAATATATTGCTAGAGGTCTGTATGTATTTCCTCCTGAAGAATCAATGAGGTTAACCACAGACCTAATGGAATGGAGTAAGTTAAACACGCCGCAATGGAACACGATTTCAGTTAGCGGATATCATATGAGGGAAGCTGGCTGTACAGCAGCACAAGAAATCGCATTCACCTTGGCTAATGGACTAGAATATCTATCACAGGCTATACTAACTGGGTTGAGTGTCGACGATGTCGCGCCGCGTATGTCATTCTTTTTTGGTTGCCATAATGATTTCTTCGAAGAAGTTGCAAAGTTCAGAGCGGCCAGAAAATTATGGCACGATTTAGTTTCTGAGCATTACAATCCTACAAACCCCAAATCTAGCAAGTTACGCTTTCATACTCAGACCGCTGGTGTGACATTGACGGCCCAACAACCGCTGAATAATGCTGTCAGAGTATCCTATCAGGCTCTCGCAGCCGTTCTGGGAGGCACCCAGAGTCTTCATACAAATTCATACGACGAAGCAATTGGATTACCCACAGAGAAATCCGCATTATTAGCTCTAAGAACCCAACAAATTTTGGCAAATGAAACAAATATTACTAATTCCGTTGACCCATTAGCAGGTTCATATTTAGTTGAGGAATTGACATCTAAATTATACATTAATGCCAAACAGTTGATTGAGGAAATTGATCAGAATGGTGGGGCAATGCAGTGCGTTGTATCTGGATATCAACAGCGTCACATTCACGAGGCGGCATGGAACCAGCTAAAAGCAATTGAAGACGGTACTACCAATGTAGTCGGTGTAAATAAGTACATTGAAGACGAAAAATCAGATTTAGTAGGTCAATTACAAGATCCTGCATTGGCAAGATTACAATCAGATAATTTACAGCGAGTGATTACCAACAGAGATCCTGAAAAAGCACGCCTAAGTATTGAAAGAATAGAAGAGGCAGCAAAAGACGGTTCAAACTTGATGGATCCATTGATTGACGCCTTCAAGGCAGAAGTAACATTAGGAGAAGTTAACGATGTCCTTCGAGGGCAATTTGGAACATGGATAGCTCCCAGTGGTGTTTGAGATGAGTGATGGGATCGATCATATCGGGATAGCGACGAATTCTCTGGATACCCACAGCGCATTCTGGACTAGTTTAGGGTTCATACAAGGATCTGATGAGGTAAATACTGAACAGGGGGTAAAAATCAGGTTTTTTCAAACTCAATCTGGGGGCCCTAAAATCGAACTCTTAGAACCGTTAACACCAAACTCCCCTATTGGAAAATTTCTCGAGAAAAGGGGTGAAGGTGTTCAACAAATAGCCGTCAAAACTACTGATATAGCTTCTACGATTAACCAATTGCAATCATTGGGAATTCGTATGATAAATGAAGAGCCAGTTCGGGGTGCTAATGGTACGAGCATAGCATTTGTCCACCCATCATCTACTGGAGGCGTTTTAGTAGAACTCGTCGAGGATAAAACTAGCACAAAGCAATAGTGAAAAACATGTTATCAACCGGCAAATCATGATGCACGACCTAGGTCGTCTATTGACTCAGAAAACCTTGACTTTCGCTGGCGCAAACGAAATCGCTGAGGATATGTCACTCGAACTTGCTTCACTTCGAAACTCAGGTGAGATTAGCAACGATGCCTTCCTAGAAGCAGGTGTGATTCAGGGCGGAATTTCAGTTATAGCAAACATGTTGGCAACAGGAGCAAATAACGAAGAGATAGTATTCCATTATCAACAAATTAAGGACCGTGCTGCCCTAATTGTTACTACATATCCAGAATTAGAGGTCGTTTTAGGTTAATATTACCCGAATATTACTTGAGTAATATCTAAATCTAATTATCTTAACGGCCAACCATGCCAAAGATAAGCCTCGATATGCCCAACGAGCTACTTGACGACCTGAAGTTGCATGTAGGTGATGAACACAAATTCGTCTCTGTTGCTGATGCTATTAGAACAGCTTGCCGGAAAATGTTGGACCAATTGGATGCTATTGATGAACGCCATGGCAGAGCAAAGGGGGAGTAAAGGATGGTTACGGAAATTGAAGCTCATGATGCCATTTCCAAGATTTTGGAATATATTGAACCCGGGCAGTCTACTAGAGAAGGATTGAAGGATACACCCTTGAGAGTAGTGAATTCTTGGAAGGAGATATTTGCGGGATACAAAGAAGATCCTGCCGAAGTTCTGAGTTCCACTTTCAACGCAGAAGATTATGATGGTATTGTGTTGCTAAGAGATATTGAATTCCATTCTACCTGTGAACATCATTTACAACCTTTTACGGGAAGAGCACACATTGCATATATTCCTGTAGAAAGAATAGTCGGAATTAGTAAATTGGCCAGAATTGTAGAACTCCACGCAAGGAGACTGCAGAATCAGGAACGAATTACCAAAGGAATTGCGGATGATTTAGAACAACATCTGCAGCCATTGGGTGCTGCAGTCATAATCGAGGCATCGCATGGTTGTATGCAATGTAGAGGGGTAAAGAAACAAAATAGCGTAATGACAACATCCGCAATGAGGGGTGTTTTCTTCGCAAAAAGTGAAGCAAGGACCGAATTGATGCAATTAATTCGTTCCCCACCACTTTCCTAGGTGATTATCATGCCTAGTTACCCCATTGTGGAAATTTTCCACTCCGTTCAAGGAGAAGCGTTTCATACAGGGGTCCCGCACGTATTCATCAGATTCGGCAATTGTAACTTAAGATGTGAATGGTGCGATACTGACTTCCTTACCTATGAGGAAATGGAACTAAACGATATCGTAGACGAAGTACTAGCATACGACTGTAAAAGAGTAATATTCACTGGTGGCGAACCTGCTATGCAGGATTTACAGAGTATAGGTACAGAATTGAAAAATCATGGACTCCATCTTTCAATAGAAACAAATGGCACGATACCTATTCCAGATATTATCGATTGGATTTGTGTATCCCCTAAAGATCAACTTTACCCTAATGTAAGTATCAAACAAACTATAGGGGACGAACTAAAGGTAGTATATTGTGGACAAGATATTTCCATGTATGACGACATAAAGATTGGGTTTGACCACCATTATCTACAACCATGTTACTTAGATGATGAAACAGTGGAACAGAATGGTAGGAACTTTGCAGTTGTGGAACAGTTAGTGAAGGATAATCCTGGTTGGCGATTGAGCCTACAAACACACAAGTGGATGGGGGTTGACTAATGCGAGCAGTAATGGCACTATCAGGGGGTATGGATTCTACCGCTCTGTTGTGTAGATTGCTAGCGGATGGGTACGAAGTTAGTTGCATATCATATGATTATGGTCAGAAACATGTCATAGAACTTGAAAGGGCGAAAGCAAATATTGCTTACCTATCAGATCACGGTATATCTGTCAAACACAGAATAGTAGATTTGTCAGGGGTAATGGGTATTTTTCATTCGGCATTAACCAACGATGAAATCGATGTTCCAGAGGGTCATTACGAAGAGGAACAAATGAAATCGACAGTAGTACCTAATCGAAATGCAATCTTTTCCTCAATCTTGTATGGGTATGCTCTTTCCATCGCAACAAAAGAAGATACAGACGTAATTATTGCGCTAGGAGTACATTCTGGAGACCATGAAATTTATCCAGACTGTCGACCGGAATTCTATGACTCGTTAGGGGAATCTTTTGCGATAGGAAACTGGGATAGCGAAAGAATAACCTTCCATCTGCCATATATTGATGGCGACAAAGAAACAATCCTCAGAGATGCATTAGAATCATGCAATAAATTGGATATTGACTTTGATACTATCTTCAGGAATACAAACACCTCATACAATCCAGATTCTAAAGGAAGGAGTAGTGGTACTAGCGGTGCAGATGTTGAGAGGATTCTCGCTTTCCATGCCATCGGTAGAGAGGATCCTGTTGAATATGTCAAATCCTGGAATGAGGTATTACAAGGGGCTCTAAAAGCCCAATTACGGTTTCATGTAATGAAGCGAAACGGTACTGAAAGACCATTTACTGGTGAATATGACAAACACTTTGTATCAGGCAAATACTATTGTGCAGAGTGTGATAAGTTGCTGTTTTCATCCGAATCGAAATTTGATTCCGGTTGTGGTTGGCCCGCATTTAGCGAGGAAGTTCCTGATGCTGAAATTACTCAACTCAAGGATACTAGTCACGGGATGGTTAGAATTGAGGTTAGATGTTCTAAATGTGATTCACATTTAGGTCATTTATTCCATGAAGCCAGAGGCCCACGATATTGTATAAACTCGATATGCTTGAATTTTAGAGGGGATTGAATTGACTAAATATTTTTCTTCGAAGAAATATGGACATGAAAGAGGACTGTCTACAGCCTTCAGACAATGGAGAGCAGATAGTCACTGCAAATACTTACATGGCTACTCACTTGAATTTGAGTTTGAATTTGGTGCTGATGGATTGGATGAAAACAATTGGGTCGTTGATTTTGGTGGACTCAAAGAGTTGGAGATATGGCTCAGGAGTAATTTCGATCACAAGACCTTAGTGGCTTCAGATGATCCCCAATTTTCGGAGTTTGAATCACTGAATAATAACGGTATTATCGATATGGTAGTTGTACAATCTACAGGAGCAGAAATGTTCGCCAAAATGGCTATGGAATACTCAAATAAAATGATTCAAGAGAAATATGGAGAAAGATGCTGGGTTGAAAGTGTTACAGTTAGAGAACACGGCGCAAATAGCGCAAAATGTGAGAGAAAAATTACGTTATAATTCGGATTCTTCGAAGGAATCTGCAGAGGCACTAAGAATACCCAAGATTCGATGAATTTCATCATCTTTTGGCAAACCTCTCATAATTACCCGAACTAGAGTTTCATCCATACCCTGCCTTTTGTGGTCTTTGGTCGGAATTAATTGCACCAACCTAGTAACTTCTTCCCTCAAAATCCGCCTTAATTCCGGGTCAAGGATTCTACCATCAGTTCCAGGCACTACATCCACTGATATGCTAGTAAACCAAGAGTAACATAGCACCGTAACTGCATGACTCAGGTTCAATATAGGATAACCTTCCCAGGTAGGTATAGTTACCAACAAATCGCATAATCGAAGTTGGTTATTTACCAACCCTTTACCTTCTGGGCCAAATACTAGGGCGGCTTTCCCTTCTACACCAGACAAGCGGACTGGTAGCTCATCTGGCAACAGAAAATGCCTCATTGCCGTCTGATCACCATGTTCTCGTTTTCCAGACGTTCCGACTACCAATGAACAGTCAGAAGTAGCATCTTGAAGAGTCTCAAAACCTCGGGCTTGTTTTAGAACGTACTGAGCATTCTTCGCTCTCTTTCTAGTCTCTTCAGACCAATCTGTTGAACGTCCAACAACGCGTAGGTCAGTGATTCCAAAATTCATCATACTCCTAGCAACAGCACCGATGTTACCGTCATGTTCTGGTGCTACGAGGACAATGCAGAGATTCTCTGCGAAATCGGGAAAGGATACTTCCGCGTAGTCACCCATACCACTCAATCGGTACGGCGCTGAATGTAGCGAGTGATATATCCCGCTATCCAATTTCTCATGCGCTTATTGTCACCTACGTCTGTGAATTCAACAACAAGATGTTTGTTGGTTTCGAAGTCATCAGTAAACTTATCTGGATATATTTCCAATAAATGTAAGGCTCTAGTCTTGATGAAAGAAGGTCGGATATTACCCATTTTCACTCCTCCGCTAATTTTACTTCTAGTGGGAAGCCCTCTTCCCTGGTGCAAACGATTCGAATCTTTCGTGGAGGCTTTTGCATACCTCTTGCCCAGATTACTTCGTTGACGGCCTGATCTATCCAAATTTCTTCATCTTCTTGGATTTTCATGTGTTGAGAAACATGATTACGAATTTCAGCCATTGCTCGGTTAGCTCGCTTTGTTCGAGGGACGTTCCAAGCAGCACGTAGTGGGATTACCATTTCCTTTACTTCTGCCAAACAAATCACCTCTGAAGTTTCGATCTACGCCAGTGATGGCGCTTTGGATGGGAGGTGGTATTCCTAGCAGTTCGAAGCATAACCCAAACTGGCACCCTACGATTTTGCTTTGTGACCTTATTTAGTCGCTGCTTCTTTCCGAATGGTTTGTGCCGCGCCATGATTACACCTCAATATCTTGCTAGCTCCGGATAGCGTTCTTCTGCCATAGGCCGAACGCTATGAGCACTTTCATCCAGTAGGGATTGACCTGTTGGGGTGATTACCTTACCAAGAGTTACGGTGCCGGCTGTGTTGAATGAATCTGTAATGTATCCTGCTGATGCTAATTGTTGCAGAATAGTTCTGGCTACTTTTCTGGAGCCTGCTACTGCGCGGTTAGGTTTGACGCCTCTATCTTTTGGTCCACCAAAAAGCTGGGACATGTGGTTTGTACCTATAGGACCCTTAATTGCTACCTTACGCAACACCGCTCCACATCGGATATACCACCAATCAGCTTGTTCTGGAGGCTTTTCCCTGTGGGTGCCGGTCTTGGCGAAATCAGCCCACTCAGGGGCATTGATCGAATCATTGTCTGCCAATCTCTGAGCAAGGTCTGCAATCAGAAGGTCGGCTGGTACATCGTGCAACGTCGTCATACACTCACCTTGTAGCGCCCGGCCGACCTTGAGGCTGTATATAACGGTGATGACTTGCCAGAAACATATAGCGGCTTGGTACCGCATTCTTACGGGCCCCACACAATGGTTCAAACCATTCGGTTGGTTCGCTCCACCGATGAGGAAGTCACTATCGCGAAACCCGAACATGCTTCGGACTATGATAGGCCTGGGTTTGGTGTTGATCTTGGTACTATCCTATGCGGTTTTTTCCGCTACAGTGGATAGTGAATACTATCGGTACGAAACCACCAACCAAAGCGTTGAGTACGAATTGGCGCTAGAGAATGAGAATGAATCTTCATGGTTTGTAACTACCACATCATCGCCAACATGGATTAACCTCACAGTGATAAATGCTCCCAACAATGCCGAATTGGTTATTTCATCTACCAGTTCAATGTGGTTTCATTCTCCTACATTAGGTGAAGAAGGAGATTCCGCATTCGATTGTAAAGAATTTGATGATATATCAGATTCTTGCTTGGAAGCCTACGAACATAATATGATGATTGATGCTGAGGAAGTTGTCATGAGAGGTAGAGCCTCACTAGAGTTGCCTATTAACGGAGTTGGATACGTACGTGCAGAAGACCAAAACAATGCAGAAGAAGATGCATTATATTTAATCGAAGAGGAGAGGATTACTACCACCTGGTTGATTTCAATATATGTTGATGGGGAACTTGTATCCCCAGATGGTATCGAACTTACTTTCACTTTGACAGAACATGAATTGGTATCAATTTCGGAATTTAAAATCGATCCAGTCCAAGAAACCCTATACGGAATAGCCACACTTGTCGGTTGCTTTTTCTTACTCATTGCAGTTCCGATGATGGTGTATTTTGCAGGTGTCGCAAAAGCTAGACTAGATGAGGAAAATCGTATTGAGGACCCAGCACCGAACCAATAGCGATGTAAAATCAATCATAGCCTGAGAAATCTTATCCCTTGTTCGTATCGCGGACGAAACTGTGTCAATAGATTCATTCGAGCGGGCTCAGCAATTCGTCACTATCGGCGACTATGAATCTGCTAACTCTGAATATGGTCTGATTATCGATTCAGAACCAGATAATTCCGCTGCATGGTATGGGATGGGCGTTGTGGAGCATGCAAGGGGAGATATTCCCGCTGCGATTAACGCCTTTGAACGCGCCTTCTTGCTAAACAGGCACCACGCACCTACATCTGCTAACTTGGCATTCCTGTTCGCAGAAAGAGATGCTGAGGAAGCCGCAAAGTATGCTAAGGTCGCTATTGATTTAGGCCTTGAAAATGATAACCTTGAAGCTCTCGCGGCCGCGGTAGTTGGAGACCAAAGTGATATTGAGGAAGAACCTCCTATGTTGGTTGCAGAATCTATACCTGTTGTTACTGATTCTGTTGACATCAAGAATGAAATATCCAAATTGATTGATGAGGGGGAATATCAATTAGCAATGGAAAAAATAACTCCTGCATTAGAAGACGAACATTCTTCTGACCCTATGATATGGTATTATTGCGGACTATGCCTTAATGCGTTAAATCTGTCAGAAGACGCAATACAATCCTTGAACTACGCTCTTCAACTAAATCCCGAATTAAAATTAGCTGAGGATTTGATTGCAGAAGTTGAAGAACAAATTTCTGAACCCGAAACAGAAGTTGTAGAGTTTGCTCCCAACGCAACTGAAGAGGTGACCTACGCTGATTTTACGCCTGAAGAGGAAGAAGAGGAGGTTGAAATTTCCCTTGAGGATACATTGGTTGTCTTACAACAGAAAGCCAAGAATTACAGCGAAGAGGGAGACCATGCACTATCGATAAAAACATGGAAGAAAATTATCGAAGATTACGGTTCTACCTACGATTCTTGGTACGGTATGTCACAAGCTTTGGGGGCAGCTGGACACATAGAAAAGGCAAATCAGTGCAGAAAGAAGGCTGAAGAATTACAATCGACTCTTTCGTCAAATTCTTCGACAATACCCGAAGTAGATTTAATCGCAGCAGCTGTAGAAGCTAAGGAATCAGTTAGCCAAAATTCCTCTATTGACGAAGATAGTGTAAATGTGGCAATAGAGTGGTACAATAAAGGCCTCACTTTATTGGCAGAAGACAAGGGCGAGCAAGCTCTGAATTGTTTCGATAAAGCCATTTCTTCGACACCAAGAGATGAACGTGAATTACGAGTTAGAACTTACAATGGCCGCGGGCATGCCTTGCATCAATTAGGCAAATTTTCCGAAAGCATACAGTCTTACCATCAAGCGATATCAATGGACCCCTCGATGGTTACTGGTAGGACGCTCTACAATATGGGTTCGTCTTACGCGGCTATGGAACATTTTTCAGATGCAATAAAGTGTTTTGAACAAGCATTGAATAGAGACCTAGATGAAGAGGAAAAACGTCTCGTGCAAACGCAAATGAATAGATGCTCGTTGTTATTGAAAGAGCAAATCAAGGCTTCAAAAATTCAATCCTGAGATTTACTTACTCTCACAATAACGGATTTACTTGTTGGAGTATTGCTTACATTTGCAGTAGAATCAAGCGGAATTAGTTCGTTCGCTTCTGGGAAATAGGTTGCGATATTTCCTCTAGGTATATCATATTCCACCATGTACCAATTGGTAGAACGACGTAGTTCACCATTGAATATTGATTCCAAATCAACTTTTTCCCCTGCTCTAATCTTGTGTTCTTCAGCATCTTCAGGATTCATCATCACTATTCTCCTCCCCGACTTAATACCGCGATATCGGTCTTGGCTAGAGTAAACCGTAGTGTTGTATTGATCGTGTGATCTGATTGTCATCATAACAAACTCACCTGAACCCGGATGAATTCTGCTTAATTCATGAAATCTAAAATTAGCTTTCTTTGAATCTGTATTGAAAGTTAAGTTGTCCCTTGGAGGATTAGGCAAATAGAATCCTGATTTGTTTCGGACACGAGAATTATAATTCTCAAACCCTGGTATTGTTGCCTCGATTAAGTCTCGCACGCGATCATAATCTTCGACCAAATTCGCCCAATCTAATTCACTGAAGCTTGATTTGGATTCTACTGCAGAAGCAATTCCTGCTACTATGGCCGGTTCTGACAGCAAATTATTCGAGGAAGGTTTCATGTGGCCAACGGAACTATGTACGACTCCCATTGAGTTTTCTACTGTGACGAATTGGTTTCCACTGACTTGTTTGTCAATTTCCGTTCTACCCAAACATGGCAGGATAAGCGATTTCTTTCCTGTGACCAAATGGTTACGATTCAATTTAGTCGATACAAAAACTGTAAGTTCACAATTATTCATTGCCTTAGCGATTAATTTGGTGTCAGACATTGCGGATAGGAAATTACCACCCATGGCGAGGAACACTTTTCCTTTTCCTTCAATCATTGCACGTGCGGCATTGACTGCGTCAAATCCGTGATTTTCTGGGGTTTGAATACCCGTACTTCTCAATATATTCTCGATCAACGATGGACTGGCGATATGATTGATGCCTACGGTTCTATCACCTTGTACATTTGAATGCCCTCTGACTGGGCAAACGCCCGCGCCTTTTCTGCCAATGTGGCCACCCAGCAAATGAGTATTGACCATCTCCTGAATTGTTTCTACAGAATTATGATGTTGGGTTATACCCATAGCCCAACATGTTATGACCGACTGAGATTTAGCAAAAATCTCTGCTATTGATTCTATTTCGTCGCGTGAAATGCCACTCGTTGACTCAATTTCTTGCCAATCAACACTAGTTATCGAATTCTTGTAATTCTCAAAACCGTCAGTGTATTTTGATATGAATTTCTCATCATAATGTCCATTTTTTATCAACGAATGGTTTAGACCACGGAAAAATGCCAAGTCTCCATTTATGTTGATTCGTACATGTTTATCCGAAATTGATTTCCCAGAACCAATCATTTCTAGAGGATTTTGTGGATGTTTGAATTTTTTCATCCCAGTTTCCACAAGTGGATTGATTGAAATTATTGAAGCACCATTTTTCTTAGCATCCCTCAATGCTGTTAACATTCTGGGATGATTAGTCCCAGGATTTTGTCCGACTACTAGTATCAAATCTGCTGAATTAAAATCTGCTAACTTTACCGTACCTTTCCCTATACCTATAGAATCAGATAGAGCAAAGCCAGAGGACTCGTGACACATATTAGAACAATCTGGGAGATTGTTGGTACCAAAGCCACGTGCTAATAACTGCCATAGAAATGCCGCTTCGTTACTGGTGCGACCAGAAGTGTAGAAAATGGCCTCATCAGGGTTGTCAAGTTTTACTAATTCAGTAGCAATCATTTCAAATGCATCATCCCAAGTAATGGGTTCATAATTAATTGAATCTTGATGTAAAATCATTGGCTGGGTCAATCGGCCAACAGAATTTAACCATTCATCAGACATTTTAGACAAGTCTACCACAGAATTTTTCAGAAAAAAGTCAGGTGTGATTTTTTTCTTTGTTACTTCATCCGCGACTGCTTTTGCACCGTTCTCACAAAATTCAGCTATAGTTCGATGATCGTCTGGATCTGGCCATGCACATCCAGGACAGTCGAATCCTCCAAATTTGTTAACTTTAGAAAAGGAGCTGAAGGAACCCGAGATTCCGGAACGTGAGAGACCGTGCTTGAGAGTAGAAAGAATAGCGGTAGCACCCGCTGCTGATGAGGACGTTTTACCTGTTTGGGGGGGGGAGTCCTCGTATGGAGTGGTTTCAAATGTCTCTCTTCCCACAGTAAACGCCAACTAACTCGACTTATTCATTATGTTGATTTATCAAGCCCGATTGATTGATTTAGTATATGATACGATTTGGAGCTGAGTGGATTACCATCGAATCAACTTTCAGGAAGCATACTAAGGTTAGGTTACATTCTCTTGCAAGGTCTACCGCTAGGGTACTTGCTGCGCCTACAGAGGCAAGAATAGGGAATCCAGCCCTGATGGTTTTTTGGACTAATTCGAATGAGCTACGCCCAGATACGTGCAGAATAAGTTCTTCAGAATTTAGACCATCAGTGCGTAATATATGGCCAATCAATTTGTCCAGAGCATTATGTCGGCCAACATCCTCCTTAGTAGCAATTATTTCTCCTTCCTCACTAAATGCTACAGCAGCGTGAGTTCCGCCTGTTGTTTCAAATAATGATTGTTTTCTAGTGAAAAATACCAAGTTGGCAGACAATTGAGAGGAATGTATACGTAATGAAGAATTGAGATGGGAGGAATGTATTTTGTGTAAATTTGTTAACGAATCTTTGCCACATACACCACATGCAGCGCTTGTAATTGTGTGTCTACGGTGAGATTCGATTTTAAATTCAACTTCGGCTCTGATGGCGATAGATATTCTATCTTCAGATTGAGAAATTGATTCTATGTCGGTGAATTTGTCAATTACACCCTCTGAGTAAAGGAAACCTATTGCTAAATCCTTATCGTCACCAGGTGTCCTCATAGTGATTCCCATTGGAATAATTGCACTTTTGTGCTTGATATCTATAGAAAGTGGCGATTCTACAGCCAATTCGTCTGTAAATCGTTCAGACAGATTGTCTGATAAGCGTAAAGCATCGGACTGCCTCGACCCCGTCACATGTTCCGTAACATCACCTAATCTATGGGATTGCCGGAAGGCGAGTTAAACACAGGAATGGTTGATATATGAGCCACCTGAGGTCACAATGTGTCGTTAATCAATGGAACAGGCTTCTCATTACCTATCGCATCGGTGAGTGAGCGCGTAGAAGTCAACATAGAAGTCTCACCAGCCGCTAAAACCGCTGTTAAGTCCGCAATCGGTGACCAATCCAGTAGCCATGTACTGATCATAAGCGCTAAGGCTGGAGGATGCTCTGGATATCTCTATGATATGGTTATAGTGGAACGCCCCAACGAAGAGGGATTCCAAGAAATTGATGTAGATGGAGTTACGATTCTCATTCACGATAATGATAGTTCTTTGCTAAATGGGCTAAAACTTGACTACAAGGACTCCTTAATGGGAGGCGGGTTCCACATGGAGAATCCGAATGCTGACAGGGCCTGTGGCTGTGGACAATCATTCGGATGACGATGGTCTTAGTTGGTGAAATATGTTTCCAGCCGTAACCAGAGTAGCTCAGATCCCTACTTCCATAACTTTAGTATCTGGTAAAAATGCTCGAGACCATCTGAATCGAATGTTAACAACAGATATTTCCAACGATTCAATTTTCACACGTAGAGTATCGATAATTTGCAATTTAAACGGTCGGATAACCAGTCGACATTTACATGCTGATTACGGCAGTCAGATATTGCTAATGCATAATGAAACTGAATCTGTTTCTTTACGAAATAATCTCACAATGGGAATACCATGGAATGAAGAATGTCAAATTTCATCAGGAGATGGAGCAATTGCAAGATTAGTGATATATGGGCCTGATTCATCGGATATTCTAGATTCAATCGGGATTGATCCAGCAGACTTGACTTCTGAGATGTGGGTAGAGTTTGAAGATTCCATGATATCCAAAATTCATGAAGGCACAGATTTTTGCATTTTTGAGATGTTAGTCCCGGTGGAAAAAACTTCGGAATTACAAAAAAGTCTAGAATCCCATGGAGCAGAATTTGGCTCAATAGACTCAGTAATTGCGATACAAGCCATTTCTGGTATTCTAGACATAGCAATAGAAACAGAAGGAAAAATACCCTTTGATTTGGGTCTCCATAATGTCGTGGATCTAAAGAAAGGATGTTACCCAGGACAGGAAATTCATGCTAGAATGGAAAGTAGGGATGCCATCAATAAGACTACTTCCATTTTCATCTCGAAACAACAATTACCCTTAGGTAAACTACAGACTGTGACTAATCAAAAACTGGAAGTAATTTGCTCAAAGAATTTGGATGGGAATTGGATTAATGTAATAATTCACCAAAAAGGAATGAATCTTTCAAAAGAAATTTCAATAATTTCTAATGAAAATATAATATCCATCAGGAGCGTTTGAGTTTATCTAAATCGTTCAAGTTGATTCTTTCACCTTGTTCTACCCATTGCCTTAGTGTCATTAAACGGGATATTTTCAACATTCCTAGATTTCTGGTAAACAGATATAATTGAGGTTCAAATTCATCGATCATTTGATCTTGAAATTTAACCCGGACAGATTCTGCTCTAGATCTAAAAAATGAAATTTCAACAGCAACACCAATCATAGTAGCTGTGTAAAGTACCAATAGTATTGCTAATGAAAAAATGACTGGGTCTCCAAACATCTCTCCAGACCTTAGTTCAGTTCCGTAGAATAGCTGTCTAGAAATTAAGAACAGTAGACCCACACCAACCCATGGACCTAGCATATCCTCTACGAATGTGCCCATTGGTAGCAGTCTTCTATTTCCTGTATCTGCAAATACCATTGTACTCAAGGTTCCTGCCCTAATCACTGATATGAAAGCCACCAAAATGATGTAAACAGCTCCAGATACTACCAGTACTGACTGAGTATTTAGGGGGAGATATGTTACGATAAGGAATGCGAACAAGCCCAGGAATACTGTAATTGGCATTCTGTTGATAGATGATAATACAGGGTCTGGATTCTTCAGGCCGTCTTCGACTCTAGGGATGCCTATAATTTCCCATCTGGTAATTTTTTGAACTGTAATTCCTATCCACAACAAAACCTTTTTCTCTATCAATAACCATTGAAAAAACCATAAAATCGGCATTAATGGTATTGCAAGTAAAGCTGCAAATAAACCGAGGAATGGCCAAACTACGAGGCCTGGCATTAATAGAAAGTGTTTCACACGCATAGGAAAAAGTAAATCCGATTCTATTCGAGATTGCCTTTCAGGGTCTATATTCACAATTCTAGCCTCAGCGTCTAATTCTTTCCTAAATCTGCTAATAGGGAGACCTGCGTCTAAAACCAATCTGACTTTTTCCCTGTAGTGAACATGTTCGGGCTCTGTACCGACCCACCACTTCCAACCTAGGGATAATGGAATCGCGAGAATTACTGGAGTGAGTAAAATGAGAATAGCGGTGATGAGTGATTCCAACGACGCCGCCATGAATATAACGGCTAGTATTGACACCAAGAAATAAACGGTCATATTTTAAGGAAAAATTAGTATTCCGTTATTCAAAAACCATAACCGGATATCCCTAATCGACTCGAGTAAAAATTCATCAATTTGTCAACACTGCGCATAATCATGGGTATAATTGCAATTACAGATGGGATGGACCCTTCAGCCGTTAACAGATTGCGAGATGCTGGCCATGATGTTGTTGAACGACATTATACCGAGGACGAGTTAATGAATGGGGCAATATCTGATTTCGATGCCATTGTCGTGCGAAGTGCTACTAAACTAACTTCTGAAATTTTATCCAATGATAACAAATTGTCCTTCATTGGAAGGGCAGGAGTTGGTGTTGACAACATAGATATTGCAACAGCCTCAAGTTTAGGAATTATAGTCTGTAATACGCCTCAATCTTCAACAAATAGTGTAGTTGAATTGACCGTTGGGCACTTATTGGCGTCGTGCAGACATATAACTCGAGGAGATCGAGGGCTAAGGGAAGGACTATGGGAAAAAAAACAATTGAAAGGTACCGAACTAAGTGGCAAGCGTTTGGGTCTGATCGGGTTCGGTAGAATTGCCCAGGGGGTTGCTACTGTGGCCTTGGCAATGGGCATGGAATGTCACGCTTTCGACCCATATCTTCCACCAAATATTGCTAAGAAATTTGATTGTACTATGCACAAAGATGTAGATTCTCTCTTCAGACTATGCACCCACATTTCCATTCATTGTAATCTAACAGAGGAAACGTATCACTTGGTTAATTCGAAGCGAATAGAGATGATGCCTACATCCGCACCCAATGGAGTTAGTTGCGGTAATCACATCGTAAATTGTGCGCGTGGCGGTATCGTAGATGAGTTAGCCGTCCTTAATGCATTAGAATCTGGAGATTTAACAAGTGTCGCACTAGATGTCTTCGAAGTTGAACCAGCCATAGATAATCCTCTTATCCATCACCCTCACTTCCACGGAACACCTCATATTGGCGCCTCTACTTTAGAGGCTCAATCTCGAATTGGTGAAGAAATGGTGACCTTGATATTGGATCACTTCGCTGGAAAAAGGCCTCATTCAGCCTTAAATTAAGCCGGTAGGTTCATCGTTAGTTGCACATAGTCCTCTACATGAGAGCATTTGTCACGGGAGGCAGTGGCCATGTTGGTGGCAACCTCGTTCGTGAATTGCTAACAAGAGGATTTGAAGTGGATTGCCTTGTAAGGTCCGATGTAAGATCATTAGAAAATTTAGATGTTAATCTCGTAACAGGTGACATGCTCAATGCAAAGCAAATGGCCGCCCTAATGTCTGACTGTGATGTTGTATTTCATTCCGCAGCTTTTGTAGCTGTCGAGAAAATAAATGAAGATTTAATGTTCAAAATCAATGTCCAAGGCACTCAATCAATTGTTACCGCGGCTATTGAATCAGGAATGAATAAACTAATCCATTTTTCCAGCATCCATGCATTCGAGCAAAATCCAACAAATGATCCATTAGTTGAGAATAGGCCTCTAGTTTCAGACCCTAGGGCACTACCGTATGATAGATCAAAAGCTGAAGCCCAAAAACTGGTACTCTCTTCTAAAGAACAGGGATTGAAAGTCAATGTTATTCAGCCAACTGGCATTATTGGGCCAGAGGATTACAAACCCAGTAGAATGGGCAAAGTTCTATCAGATATGGCGAATGGAAGTATGCCATTTGCTATCAATAACGGGTACAATTGGGTCGATGTTAGGGATGTAGCAATGAGTGCGGTCAATTGTCTAGACAAGGGCATTGATGGCCAGAATTACATCCTACCCGGTCGTTGGGCTTCTATGCCTGAATTGTCTGATATGGTGAAACACGTTACAGGCAATAGAACCCATGTAGCTACAATTCCATTTTGGATGGCATACCTAGGATTACCTTATGCTACCCTCAGGAGTCGTCTAACTGGTGTAAGACCTAGTTTCAGTAAAGGTAGTTTGCAAGCATTGGCAATCCAGTGTAGAAACATCCCTGGTAATTTAGCAGAGGAACACCTTGGACATTCACCACGTCCTTTAGAAGATACTATTTCAGACACTGTTTCGTGGCATATTAAGAATAAAAGGTGATTGTTTAGATGACTTCCCTATCCTATGAGGATTACGAATTTATTTGTTATATTTGGATAGCAATGGGGCTTATTACATTCATCATTTTGACCTTCATCAAAGCACCTTATGGCAGGCATAGGTCTGCCGGATGGGGACCAGAAATTTCAGCCCGTATGGGTTGGATAATTATGGAATCTATCCCTGTTTTTTTACTAACTGGCCTGTTATTATCCGGCAATAATAAGGAAACCGTAGTATTGATTTTCTGGGCCATTTGGACTGGACATTACATCAATAGGGCTTTTTTTTGGCCTTATAGGGCACAATTAAACAAGAAATTTATTCCAATATCTGTCGTTATCTTAGCAGTTTTTTTCAACACAGTCAATTGTCTAATAAACGGAATTTGGTTATTTCAAATCAATAATGGTTACGAGTTAACTTGGTTCACCGATCCTAGATTTATTGTTGGAATTGGATTATTTGCGCTTGGTATGAATATCAATATCAAATCAGATAATATCTTGTTCTCATTACGTGAAGATGGTAGTACGGGATACAAAATACCTAGAGGTGGGCTATTCGATAAAGTCAGTTGCCCCAACTATCTTGGTGAAATAACGGAATGGTTAGGTTTTGCGATTGCAACATGGTCACTAGCTGGTTTCACATTTGCCTTCTGGACGTTTTGCAACTTAGCACCTAGAGCGTTTACACATCATCGTTGGTATAAGGAAGAATTCCCAGATTATCCAACTAATCGTAAAGCCCTGATACCCTTCCTGATTTAGTCAAGTAACTTGTGCATTCTTCTCAACGATACTTCCAGCTGTGACAAATTATCAGGAATGTTGACACCTGATAGTTCTGAATTCAACGAAAGCCCTTGCTCCTTTTTAGTCCTCCAAACTTCCGAGTTAAAGTCCATCACGGATTCTGTTATCTCAGTCCATTTATAGGTCTCGAAATCAAGGGGAATTGAGGGAAATGAGTCTGCAATTACCGCGGATCTATCGTAAAGAATTGATGATAGATAGTGACTGAAAAATGGACAGATTGGTGAAAATCCATCCATTAAATCTCTGAATATTCTGTGCAGAGTCCAAGCAGCAGATTCATCACCGTCATACAACCTGGTTTTGACCATTTCGAGCCAATGACTGGCTAACACCCCGGTTGAGAAATTTTTCATGGATTGAGCTGCAGTGTAAATGTCTATTTCCTTCCACGCTTTCTCTACCTTTTTCATTACGTTATCGAATTCACTAAGAATCCATTTGTCTTCGGGTGCTAAATCAATTGGTAACTTGTTCAGGTTTGTAGGAACAGGGAATTGGCTGGCGAATCTAGCGACATTAAACAATTTAGTTAAGACACCGTAATACTTCTGTTCTATTCCCTCGGGATTGATATGAAAATCATCTCCAACTTGAGCATCACACGCTTTCCATAAACGGAAACATTCAGAACCAATCTTATTGGCTCTAAGATTTACAACCTTATCCGGACCTTTAATCTTCCAAGATCCAGTTCTACCACCAGCTCCACATTCAAGAACTGAGTTAGCATCGATTCCGTTACCAAGGGATTTTGACATCTTTCTACCCCAAGGATCCATTCCTAAACCATCAATCCAAACATGTTTGAATCCTGGAGAATCGAGTAACAAAGCACTCTTCAATAGAGTGTAATACAACCATGTTCGAACTATTTCTTTTCCTTGAGGCCTTATTCCCGTAGGGAATGCGTCTGAAAATAAATCTGGGTTAGATAGGTAACCGGACACGTAGAGGTTAGAGTTGGAAGAATCCATCCAAGTATCGAATACCTTCTCTTCACCAATAACTACCCCTAATTCGGAGGAAAGTTCGTCCCAACTCCCTAAGTCATCTCTGGTATCTCTGTCTAACACACGACTACCAGAAGGTGGATTTTCCCTCCATGGTTGCACGTAAGTCCCTGATGGTGGAGTAATTATTTTTGTACCATCTTCGGAATACCAAATTGGAACTTCTGTGTGGTACCATCTTCTCCTACTAATCGGCCAATCGATGCTAATATTATCCATCCAATCCAGTAAAAATTGTTTATTCCTTACCGGGTGAAATTCCATCTCCTCTATCAATTCACGCATCCGGTTTTGAATGTGGGTTTGTTTAACATACCATTCCTTGAGAAGTATGATCTCGACTGGGTTCTTTCCTCTCTCACTGACTGGAACATCTTGTTCTTTTTCGATGATATTCACGATTCGTTCAGCAGAGGTAAGATCTTCAATTACTTTCTCTCTTGCTTCCAATACCGTCAAACCAGCATATGGCCCAGAGACATCAGTCATATTGCCCTCTAGGTCTATTGCTTGAAATGGGGTTAAACCTAATTCTCGGAACACTGCAACATCGTTTTGATCCCCGAATGAACAAACCATCAGCACACCGGATCCGAATTCAGATTTCACGGAAGGATGTGTCATTATTTCGACTGATTTTGTCCTACCATTAGTCTCGACAGGGATTGCTATCTTTTTTCCAACCAAACTGCGATACCTATCGTCATCTGGATGAACTACAACCACACCACAGGCACAAATTAACTCAGGCCTTGTAGTTGAAATTACCACATCGATACCATCTTCTGTAGTCCATCGAATATCGATAAGTTTTGACTTTCTTCGTAGTCTTTCTACTTCTGCGTCAGCAATTGTTGTACCTTCGACAGGATCGTAGATATTGGGGCGTAGGTCTTCTACAATGTCTCCCCTCTTGAACAAATCAACAAAGATTGATTGAGATACTCCCCGATATTCATCTGAATCTGTGAGATATTCTTTGTCAAAGTCACAAGAAAGTCCTACTCTAGCAGCAGTCTCTCTCATTTCTTGAGTATATTCTTCGATTGTCTCACGACATAAATCTAAAAATTCTGAGCGTTCAAATGTCTTCATTTTCCTGCCAGTGTTTTTCTCTACAGTGAATTCGATATTGATACCATTTCGATCTACACCCCAGGGGAAGAATACCTCCTTCCCTAGTAATCTCTGACTACGAGCAATGACATCAATCATGGAATATTGAGCAACAGCACCAATATGCCATGTACCACTAGGATAAGGTGGTGGTGTATCGATTACGAAAACTTCCTTGCCAGAATTAGGATTGAAGGCATATCGCTGATTGTAAACGACAGGATCAGAATAGTGGTCCTCTTGAATCCTTTTCTCTAGGTCAATTGACCAACGTTTATCCTCAATTAAGGGAGCCCCCATTTCCTCATCCACCGTAAAATATGGTCAACGCTATGACCACTCATTATTGACGGTTCCCAATGGTAAGTTATTGTCGTGAATGTTGCATTGTAATCAACTAATGGCCGTCGGGTTCAAGCACCCTCGTCACTCAGGATACTAATAATAGGGAGTTGGTGGCGCTTGTCAGAGGGTGAAAAAGAAGGTAACATCGCCTCCCGGATTACTAATCAGGCAACAGGTAAGGCGAAGGAGATTTTCTCCAATTTAGACCTTGATAAAAATTCAGTTGAGAGTTATGGTAGGCGTTCAAAAAACCAAATGCGCAGGATTTCCTCAGACCTAAATTTTACAGACATTTTGACTAAATTTCCTGTAATAACTGTAATTCTATGTCTTGTAGTTACTGGTTTCTTCTCATGGGAATCAGGATTAGTAGATTGCAGGAAGTCATTATCAAACCCTGATGGTTTTTGTCCCATTGAAGGAAAATCATCAATGAATGTTAATGGAGACCTGGAGGTATATCTCCCACAGGGCTCTGAAGTTTCTGAATTACTAACTAGGGTTGAATCTGTAGACGGTTGGACTACAAACGTGATGGTAATCTATGTCGAGTCAGAAATCGTTTACGTCGAAAATGAAAATGGTGAAAGAGAAGCAGTGGATGGTTCGGGAAGGAACATCACAGAGGTTTCAACATTAGAACAGATTGAGAAATTAGAGAATTTACTTAATCCGGTTCAAAATGACCTTGGTGAAGACAACGTCATCTACGTTCTCTCTATATCTTCAGTTATCAAAGAGGTTAATTCTTCAGCAGGCAGGGTAGCCAAATCGTTCGCTTCTGCAGCATCACAAGCGGTAGACAATCAGGAGTTTTCTGATTTTGTTAATCAGACAATATCAGATAACGAAGACATCTTTGGAAATTACGCAATACCGGATGATCAAGCCAGAGTAGATCAAATTCTTGACGAAATGCCCCCCAATGCTCTCAATAAACTAGTCAGAGATGTAGGCACATGGGAAAACGAAGTACAAATCGGAAATAAATCAGGATTCGGTTGGAATAGAGCTGTTGTAATTATAGGTATATCAGACCGTCTAACCGATGACAAGGGAGAGGAAATTACAATTTCCGAATTCATAGAAGAAACCCAATTGGGTATTATTTCACTGAGTGAGGAGAATAATTGGGACCAAAGGGGATTGTCCATGACCCTCACGGGACCTGTTCCAATTACTAATGCAGTTACTGAAGAATCATTCAATTTGTTTTGGAATGTTTTCCCCATAGGTGTAGTGTTTGTTGCAGTCGGTTTGTTCCTATTCCACTGTGATCTGTTACAGACAGGTAGAATACGATTTGTACAAGGAATCAAAGTTTTAGTCATCTCTGGACTCCCTACACTCTGTTCAGTTTTTATTACAATGGGTATCATTGGATGGACAAATTACGAAGTAACAATGACGGTGATTATTGTGGGGCCCATTGTTCTAGCATTAGGTGTTTCTTATGGCCTACACATAACTAATCGGTATGCCGAATCTAAAGGGACACCAAAAGAAAAAATGGCAGAAGCTCTGGAATCAACTGGGCGAGCCGTTTTACTATCTGCAATAACTACAATTATTGGTTTCATATCATTAGCATTAACCCCGATGAAACCCATTCAAACTGTCGGATATTCACTAGCAATGGGAATTGTAGTCGTCTATGTCATGACGATGGTGATGGTACCTAATTTGACAATGATGTTAGATCTAAAGAAACCTTCTCACCCACCACCTAAAGCATTCGTTTCCGCAGTTAGCGTGCCAATTAATTGGACAAAACTAACCCTAAGCGTGTTCTTAATCGCTATGTTAGTTTCTGCGGGAATTAGTAGACCAAATGTCGAAGAAAACGTCGATTTACTCGAGATGGCTCCTGAAGGAGTTGGTGCTGTAGACAAGATGAAAACCTACTCTACGGAATTCGAGGCAGGACAACCTGGGTTTTTGCTAATAGACGCAGATGTTTCCGCCTCACCTGAGATATTCAATCCTGACCGTGATAAAATCAATGACCCATACAGGGCTTTGAAAGGAATAGAAGAACTTGAAGAAAAATGCAATCAAGTAAATCAAACCACGGCAGTGTCGATCGTTTTCCTGATGAAGGCAATAGCTGTTGGAGTCGATTTGGATGGAGATCCGATTAATGAGCCAATACAAGATAACCCAATTGTACCCGAACAAATCAAAGAACTATCTGCAATTATTTTCGATAGGAACGTTTCAGGTAATGGTTCATTCTGGTGGAGTCTAGCAATTTTAAACGAGCAACCAACAGGTAGCAAAGAATCTCAAAATTTTCTAATTAATGTCTTTTACAATAGTCTTACACTAGAAATGAGGAATCTATTCATCTCAGAAGATTACGAGAAAAGTCTGATTTACATAGATATGCCATTTATGGATGTTAAGAGCACAGAAAGAGCCGTCTCCCAAATAGATAATTATGCTGCGCAGGACACTGCTACAGGAGGGGTTACTTCGACTAGACTAATTGGAGTAGCCTCGGTCACAATAGAAGTCAACAACCTAGTCGTAGGCTCACAATGGGACTCGTTATTCTACGCTCTGTTGTTTACCGTGTTAACTCTTGGTTTGGTATTCAGAGACATCCGTTATGCAATCCTTACTACGCTCCCTGTAACATTTACAGTATTCATGCAATGGCTGGTTATGGACCAAGGTAGTGTAAGTTTGTCATTGGTTACAGTGATGATTGGTTCCATCTTAGTTGGCGTAGGAGTTGACTTTTCCATACATATCGCTAATCGCGTTAAAGAATTAGGTGGCTCCGTAGACGCTATTCGGATTGCATGTGCAAGTACCGGGATGAGTCTCACAGAAGCTGTTACTGTAACAATAGCGGGTATGTTTTGTGCTTATTATATCCCGATTCCAGCTATTGCGCCATTTATTGACGTAATCATAATTCTCCTAATTCTTGCTGCAATTTCAGCACTAGTCCTTCTGCCTGCGATTTATTCCCTTCTAGTGAAAGCAAATATCTCCTTGACTGGGGGTTCTGGTACGATGGCTAAGGCGGCTGGCCTGAGAAGGACTCTAACAAGGGAACAAGGAGATATAATGGACGCTACCCTAGTTATGGATAGTCAAGATGTATGGTGAGAATATGGTGAATTATTGGTTAATGAAAAGCGAACTCGATGTCTATCCGTGGTCACAATTGGTTGAAGATAAATCGACCCATTGGGATGGCGTTAGGAACTATCAAGCTCGAAATATCATGAGAGATGATATGAAAATTGGAGATTGGGTTTTGTTTTATCATTCAAATTGCAAACCCCCACATGTTGCAGGTATTGCAAAGGTGTGTAGGGAGGGTTATCCGGATTTTACAGCACAAGACCCTAATTCGAAGTATTTTGACGAAAAGGCAAGTCCAGAGAATCCTAGATGGATAATGGTCGATATAGAACCGATTATCGAAATGGAAGCCGTAGGCCTGCCGGACCTAAAGGCCAATCCAAGTTTAGAGGGTATGCCCTTGTTACGTCGCGGACAACGCTTGTCCGTACAACCTGTGTCAGGGGAACATTTTGCTATTGTATGTAAAATGGGCGGAATCGACGCTAATTCTCTATGATTGGAATTTTAATTTCTATTGAGCGTCTATAGATTTTACAAAATCTAAGTGGGCACGTCCTCGGTGGACAATCGTCACCAACAATGAATATTCCACGATCTCCTCCGCCCCGCTATCCCAAGGCATCCAGCATCCTCGGTCGGGTTGCTCGCTTCCGCGCCTGACCTGATTCCCGAGCGTGAGACGGTCGACATTTCCCTTCGGAAGTGTTCTCCGCCAACCTGGATCTCTTGGGGGCGAGGCATCGACGTCAACCGCAGGGTCATCGTCGGCTCGTCTTTGCCGCCCTCGGACTTCAGGCCACCATTTTCGACGATTTGTGGATGATAGAACACGTCAACGCTCCCCCTAGCCCAATCAAGGCGAGCAGCCCTCACGTAAGAACGAAACTATTACTCAAATCAGTAATTAGTGTTGCAATATTTGTGTAAATCATTCAGTTTCATATTTCGAAGGACATCCTGTGGTTATCTCTTTGGCATCTATTTTCCAAAAATCTCCGTCTGGAATTAGATAGCCGTTAACCGCTACCATGCGACCTTCTTCGAATCCATCTGGAACAGCAATCATAGCAAAGGACACTTTAATTTCAGAATCAGAACCTTGTAAAATAAAGGTAGAGGAAGAGTTGTCTATGGATTGATTTTTCACGATTCCCCTGACGTTCAGATCATCTGTAGCAAACTCTTCCGGTGCTTCCATTACTTCGTCAACCGTATATTGAACCTGTGGGTCAACAGACAAAAACATCAATCCAATCAGCCCCAACATAACTGCTCCGACGAACAACAGTCGAGACCTACGGGTTGTATTCACAATACTTGGTTTAGCAAGGTATTCAATAGGCTTACTCTATCCTGTGTGTATCACTCAGGCTCTAGAATAACCTACAGCTTCTTGTAAATCGGTAAAACCTTCACTTTCTATTTTCCACTTCAATCCATTGGTCACTCTCTTAACCACAGATGGACCTTGGAAGACCATTGCCGAGTATAATTGCAGAAGCGAAGCACCATTGGTAATCGCAGTCCAGGCTGTATCTCCTGAATCAATGCCTCCACAACCAATAATCGGGACTTTTCCACCAACGTTATCGTACAAATCACCAATCATTTTGACTGATTTTTCATGTAGGGGCCTCCCTGATAATCCCCCCTGTTCAGCAAAAAATCTTCTAGAACTGGTACTGTTTGGTGTTGGCCTGCTAATGGTGGTATTTGTGGCAATAAATCCATCAATACCTGCAGACAAGGCACCACCAGCGCAGGACAATAAGTCGTCAGTGGATAAATCAGGTGCAAATTTTAGTAGAATTGGTTTCGAACCTAATCTTTTTTCTCTAACGGAAGTGCATGCATTAACAACATCACGGATATGATCATCTTCTTGTAATTCACGTAAACCTGGGGTATTTGGGGAAGAAACATTGAGGACGAATATGTCTGCAAAATCGTACAATAGATCGAATGTCTCCGCGTAATCATTAGGCGCCCTTTCATTATCAACAGTCTTTGAGCGCCCTATATTTGCTGCAATAGGAAAGTTGGGCCATTTACCAGATGTACGTCTTTTAGTTAGTGTGTCACGTATCTGTTGAGCTCCTGGATTATTGAACCCCATCCTGTTAATCAAAGCATTTTCAGCATTGGATCTAAACATTCTTGGTTTCGGATTACCATCCTGAGGATATCGGGTAACACCACCATATTCTGCCCAAGAGAAGCCAAGAGATGGCCATGCACCAAGTGCTTGAGCTGATTTGTCAAAACCTGCTGCTAAACCCAGCGGATGTCTAAACAACTTCCCAAAAACAGTTATCGGAAGATTTGGGGTACCGTAAATTGAGCCAAGTATTTTTTGTACAGGTCTATTTTCTCCAAATCTTGTCAATGTATTTACACTTAGATTGTGGGCTCTTTCGGAATCAATTAGACGTAAAGATGGGCGGACAAGAAAGCGATATGGGAGGCCCATCTCTCAGCGGGCTGATGAGGCATCCTTCAAGTCTTGTGGGTGTTACGCGTAGCATGGATACAGAATTGTGTGTCCGTTCCTTACGGGAACTCGCACGTAGAACCCTTCGTTCGAGAGGAGTGATTTTCACACTTCCAAACTTTGTCACCAGAGATGAAGACTTAGAGCTACAGTTGTCCGATTTATCGCCTAGTTTGTTTTTCGGAATCGAATTTAAAGATCACGAATACAACTACATTTTAGTAACAAATATAGGAGAATCTGGCGGTATCATCGGACCGAAGAAGCCTTCCGCTTCCGAGGTATGGGTTCCTTTGGAACCACAGGAGGGTTTTGATATTTTGATTAAAGAAATTACTTCATTAGCTTCTGCAGGATATCCTGCTTGTGAAGGATGTGGTGGCACAGATGCACAATATCCATGGGATGAATTGGCCATGAGAGAGTCATTCACCTGAAGGTTCAGTACTGTTCTGTTGGCTGTCTTCCTCGCGTACGCACACACGCGCGCACGCCACAGGCACGCGGGCACGCGCGCGTTGCATGGCTCTGTTCTTACTCATGTTTATACACGGTTCGTGACGCCCCGTCAAAACGTGATACGTCATTCATAGATGGCGGGTTGGATATTCGGGAGTGGTCAATTGAAGTTCATGATACTGGAATCAGGTGCCAAGGCCCGGACTATCAAGAAATATCTTGGAAAGGGTTGGATCGTTGATGCATGTAATGGACATGTACAAGATTTACCAACTAGAGGTGGCACCAAACAAGACAACAAAGCGATGTGGTCCTCAAAGGAAGGCCAACTGCCCAATCCTCCGTGGAGTTATACGAACAGAGCCGAGAAAGTCATCGCTAAGTTAAGGAAGAAGGCGAAGTCAAATTCTGTAGATGAAATTTACATCGCAACTGACCCTGATAGGGAAGGTGAATTTATCGCTTGGCGATTGAAAGAAATTTTCAGTGATTATGATTCCATTCATCGGGTAACTTTCAATGAAATTACCAATAATGCTGTTCATGAGGCTATAGAATCGCCTAGAGATATAGACATGGATTTGGTAGATGCGGCCAAGGTTAGAAGGTTCATGGATCGACTAGTAGGCTTCCGATGTTCCCGATTCAGTAGGTCCTGGAACCTAGCTTCGATGGGGCGTGTACAGACTCCTACTCTTGGGTTTATAGTTGAAAGAGAGCTTGAGAGAGACGCACATATCCCTATCCCCTACCATTCAGTAAAAGTGGAATCTAATGGTGTTTCTTTCAAAGTAAGATTCCATGAAAAAGATGATGAAAATGCTTGGAAGGATGATGATGGGAAGCATCACCCAGATAGAACATTTGATGGAGAACTGGCAGAAGATACTTTGAGCAAGATTCGAAAATCCAATGGATTGATTATAGATTCCGTAAAAGAAGGTAAGACAAACAGGAGACCTCAACCTCCTTTCACGACTGAATCTATGCTAAGAGCGGCAAATGGAAGAATGGGATGGTCAATAGGCCGCACTAATCGAGTAGCTACAGCACTATATCAATCAGGGCACATCACCTACATCAGGACAGATTCTACACGTACAAGTGAGGGAGCTAGGGAGAGAATCAGGTCCCTAATCGAAAAAGAATTCGGTACTGATCACTTAGGAGAGGGGGCATTAGGCCCAGATGCCAAAAAAGGAGCAAGTAACGTTCAAGATGCTCACGAAGCAATTAGACCAACACAACCTGAAGTCAAATCATTAACAGATGTAGATGATGATCAAAAAGCCTTGTACAGATTAATTTGGGGCCGCTTTGCTGCCAGCCAAATGTCCAATTCTATTCGAGAGAGAAGGGATATGGTAGTTAATGTTCCAGATGTTGATTTACCATTGTATGGTACCAGTTCATGGCGTATTCATGCAGGATGGGAGGCGGTTTATTCAGCCGATAAAGATGTTAAGACAAAACCTCCTGAACCCGGTTTCGAAGTAGGTATAATTTGGGGATTTAATACCACAGAAGAAAATCCCGTCTTGACATCTGACGAAACAAAACCTCCACGAAGATTCACCGAAAGTTCGATAATTCAGGAAATGAAAAAGGCCGATATAGGGAGGCCGTCGACTTATCTCACGACTGTAGGAAAATTGGTTGACAGAGGGTATGTAGACAAGGAAGGGTCATCACTTATTCCTACAGACCGAGGTAGGCTGTTATGGATTGACGTTGTACCATTTTATGGATCGGAGGAGAATTCCTCCGGAACCATATCAGAAGGATTGTTTACCCCACGTTTTACTGCATTAATGGAATCCAGTTTAGACGAGGTTGAAGAAGGCGATACAAGTGGTGCTATGGTATGGCATAAGTTCGTTACAGACTTTAGAAATATGCATAACAATGCATTAGAACTAAGGAAACAAAAGCCCACATTAAAACAACGTAACTTCATACTGAATAGAACTTCAAGAATGTCTGAAGATTCAAAGTCTGACTTATTCCAAGGAAAAATGATTGATGAGTTGACCGGTGAAGATGCAAGACGAATAATAGAGGAACTCAATAACTCCGATGAAGAAGACGTGCCACCGAGCGAAAAACAGATGGCATTAATTATCAGATTAGCTGATAAAAATTCGGTAGATTTAGACCCAATACTGGCCGAACTGGGTCATGATGATTTAGACGGTTTAACTGGTGGAAGAGACGGGACCGCAAGTAAATTAATCAACAATTTAATCAACATCGACAAAGATTCTCCCGCTACTGAAAAACAGGTAGCCGCAATTAAATCGATGTCCGAAAGTTTAGCAATTAGTATCGAAGATGCAATGGCTATAGCTGAAGTGACTACAATAGAAGAGATTACAAAAAATGAAGCCAGTGGTTTGATTGGTACACTCAAGAAAATGATACAAACCAATAAGCGTAAACAAAAGAAATGATATCATTTGTACTACACGCCAATATTACCTAGGGGACCAGACTAGGAGCGTGTTCAATTGATTAAAGACTATTACGATGTTATCGTGATAGGTGCCGGTCCTGTAGGTGGATACCTCGCTTGGAAGTTAACTGGGAAAGGCCTCAGCGTCCTGCTCGTAGAAGAACACTCCGAGATTGGAAGGCCATTCCAATGTGCAGGTATGGTAAATCCCTCTGCCATGGATAGAATTGGTGCTTTCGACACGGTAATGACACGGATTTGGGGTGCTAGAATGTACAGTCCATCAGGTACCGAAATCGCTATCGGTGACCCGAATACCACCAGAACCTGGTCAGTTTGCAGAAAGTTGTTCGACGAACGGGTAGTACAACTTTCACTAGATTCTGGCGCTGATTTACTACTATCCTCCAGACCGATTAAAGCCGATGTTACTGATTCCGGAGTAGAAGTCTTAATCGACATCGATGGTAAGACTAATCAATTCGATTGTCGCATGCTTTGTGGTGCGGATGGTGCTCATTCTTGGGTACGTAGAACTTTCAAAATGGGTCGTCCTAAGGAACTGTTGATAGGATTCCAAATTGAAGTAACTGGATACCCAGGAGAAGATGGTAGACTTGACCTTTTTACAGGAAACGAGTTTGCCCCCGGATTCTTTGCTTGGGCAATCCCGTCTGGGAATACTACAAGGATTGGAAATTGGTCTCTACCACATAAATTAGGTGAAGAATCTTGTGAGAATTTGCTAAAGAAATTCATGACCTCTTCAATTTGGAAGGATCGGTTCGCCAATTGTAAAGAAATTGGAAGATATTGTGGGCCAGTTCCATCAGGCTTGATTCACAAACCTGTGATTCAACGAGTAGCAGTTTTCGGGGATGCTGCGGGATTGTGTAAACCGACAACAGGTGGCGGGATAGGCAAAGGGTTCGAACAAGTTGATTTGATGCTGCCGAAACTCGTTGATGCTATTAAATCGAATGACTTCAATAAAGCCACTGTTAAAGATATGAATGACTCAATTTCATCATTCAGGCGTAATCAAAACAAAGCAAGGGCATTAAGAAACGTCTTCTTAACTGAATCTACGGATGATGAATTGGATGAATTGTTTGCGGTATGGTCACAGCCTGAGGTGATTGATTTAATCAACCAACTAGGAGATATAGACAATCCAATCCCTCTTGGGATAAAGATGCTGAAAGATGTACCAGAATTTCGACGTTTAGCTTCTAAAGCGGCTGGCGCATTGATTTGGGGGTGAAAATATGGAATCAGTCCAAAGAATTAGGTATCCCCCCTTCGATCACACAAACATAGACCCAAATTCAATTCCAATTACTGAAGTCATCCTAGAATCGAACTCCAAGCCCCCAACACCCTTCAAGATTGGTTCCGATTCTGGTTGGTTGGTTGAATGGAGAGAATTGAGAGAAGACGATGTAAATCTACCTCGAATTCAATCAGTCACAACTACCGCCACATTACCATTTCTAATGAGGACTAGGAATGGATGGTACATAGAACCAGATCCATTGCATTCATTTGCAAGAAAATTAATTGCTCCAACTGTTTTCTTGTTAGTCCTATCCCTATTTTTACATGCCATAGCTCCAGCACTGAATGATGTTCCGCTTTTATCTTGGCTGACCCAAGGATCCTATCAAATAGGACCATTAGATTATCCTAAGCTATTATTTGTCACATTTCCAATATTTATATTACCAATTATTATCAGAATAATAGCCAACTCTAGAGATATTAATCGACAAAATAACTACATCAATTCCCCTCTAAGTGACCCGATAATTGAGTTGAATATTGGCGACGGATGGGTTGAAATTTTGAAAATGGAATACCCAGAAGACGTTCGTTTCACCGCTGCTAGAATTCAGGTTGGTGTTGCAATCCCGGAAAGAAAAACAATGCTCAATGCATTAAATCGCCCCGAAGGAAATCAACCACCTCCTGGAATGTCAACACTTTTGCCAGAAAAAAGATTGACTGGCGGAGAAGAACATGGCACAGGGGTTGGAGAATCAACTCCTTTAGCAGTAGATTACTCTCGCATTTTACTCTTGGAACCCATGAGGGTTAGATCAAGAGGTGATCTAGAAATTGTCAACAAGCTGCCTATACGATTAAATGGCCCCGAAGAAAGATGGCCAGGTACAATTTATTCGTCTGTGATCGCTTTGCACTGGGAAATTCATCTACATGTAGTTTGGAGAGGAATGAGGCTAAGGTGGGTCAGTCCAGTCATTATGCCTCAGACAGAAAATACAGTATCAATCGAGAATCTACCACTTAGAGCAGCTAGATCTGAAGAATCTCGAGTATGATTACATCGGTTGCAACGGTGGTGGGCAGGTTAACTCTCCTTGGTCTAGGATTTCCGTTTCGAGATGATTATAGTCTGAATCTCGCTTTTGTGGTAGGAAACCTGCCCGTAAAATTATCTTTTGCAATTCATCTTCACCAGCAAGCGTTTTTGTTGTTCCTGATGCGGAAACGACGTTTTCTTCCATCATTGTAGAGCCAGCATCGTCAGCACCCGCAAAGAGGGCTAACTGTGCTACACCCATACCCATAGTAGGCCAAGAAGCTTGTATGTGAGGAATGTTATCAAAAAACAAACGACAAATAGCTACATGGCGTAGATATTCATGGGCACCAGCACCTAGTTCGATCTTATTTTGGCCCTTATTCCTCTTCCCAAATGTATTATTCTCTAATTGTACGGGCCATGCAATGAATGACGTGAATCCAATCAAACCTTCTTCTAAACTTCTATCTTGAAGTTTTCTAATTCTATCCATGTGTAGAATTCGATGTAAGTTGCTCTCCCCAAAACCGATTACGTTGGTAGCTGATGTTGTTAACTCAAGATGTTGCGCTTCTTCCATAACTCTAAGCCAATTTTCAGAACTACCTTTCTTTGGTGATATGTCCAAACGGACGTCATCGACGAGCATCTCTGCACCGCCACCAGGTAAACCATGCATCCCTGCCTCCTTCAACTGTTGGAGCACATCTTTAGTTGATGTTTGGCAGACTTCAGCGATTCCTTCAATCTCGATTGGTGAAAAACAGTCCAAATCGATAGTAGGGTGTCTTTCGCTTAATTGCGATATTAAACTCGTATACCATTCCATTGGTAAATCAGGATTGACCCCGCCTTGCATTAAGACTCGTGTACCGCCAATATTTTCTAACTCAGCAAATCGAGCACTAATTTGGTCAACGGATTGAGTGTAAGTCTCTTCATGCCCGGGTGGGCGATAGAAGGAACAAAATTGACAATTTATTGTACATACATTAGTGTAGTTGACATTTCGGTCTACAAGATATGTTACTTTATTTCCAGGAACTCTCTTCCTACGCATCAATAATCCAGCATGTAATAATTCGTTTTGATCCGCTTCATCGTACAATATTGTGGCTTCTTCAACGGACAAACGAGGAGGGTTGTCACTTAACTGAGATTCGAGAATTTCCTGCCAAGCGGCCAAATAATCACAACCCTGAGCCAACCAATGATTCGATATCTGATATTTCTTTAGGACATTTAGAGGTTAAAACAACAGGCCCATCTTTGGTGATTAAGACGTCATCTTCGATTCGAATACCAATTCCAGAGTATTTTTCAGGGACTTCAATATCTTCCCTCCATGAGGCGAAATAAATACCTGGTTCTACGGTTAGAACCATGCCTTCCTCTAGTATTCTACCATCACCCTTTCCGCCAGGTCTAGTAACTCCCACGTCATGGACATCAAGACCTAATGAATGACTAGTCCCATGCATGAAGAATTGACGGGTTTTCCCATCTAAATCGGCACCCATAGCTTCTTCAAATGTACAATTTAGAATACCCAAATCAATTAGACCTCTAGAAATCACTTCCATAGCTGCTTTGTGGGATGCATTCCATGCCGCACCTATCTGACAAGCTTCGATTCCTGCAATTTCAGCTTTTAGAACTAAATTGTATATCTCTCGTTGAGGAGGGGAAAATTTACCATTCACAGGCCATGTTCTGGTGATATCTGAGGCATAACCATCTACCTCGCAACCAGCATCGACAAGCACCAATTCCCCATCCAAAACAGGTTTATTATTGGCATGATAATGTAAGATAGTAGCATTGTCCCCACCCCCGACAATAGATGGGTAACTCCATTGTGAACCATGGGAAAGGAAACAACCTTCGATTAATGCTTGAATTTCCCGTTCCCCGATTCCTACATGTGTTTTTTCCATAGCAGCTGTGTGTGCTAGAGAAGCTAAATCTGCAGATTTTTGCATAATTTCAATTTCTTCCTGAGATTTACACATTCGCATTTCATCTAGAATGTAAGAAGGATCTACGAGTTTATTCGGCCCCATACCGTAGGTATTTCTCTGTCTACTCTTCGTAGTAAGTGCATCATGGACGATTTCGTCGATCTCTGAGTTCAAATTTTGGATTAGGTAAACACCACTCTTTTCCTTGAGCGATTTGGAAACAATATCTTTCATTTCTAATAGCGAGTGTGCTTTGTCGATAGGCCAGTCAGATAATGCCCCTTCTACGCCTATTCTTCGCCCTTCCCAGATTTCTGCAACTGTATCATTAGGCTGGACGAATAATGATACTATCCAATCTTCTCCATCAAATTTTGCCATAAGTACTGAATTTGGATCAGACCAACCACATAAGTACAACATGTAGGAATTGGCTCTGTATGGATAATGAACATCGTTGGAACGTATGGAGGCAGGATTTGTGGGGATTAGAACTATGCAATCCTTTGGAACATTTTCAAGGAATCTGGATTGTCGCCCTCTATATTCAGATTCTGAGAAAGGTAGGCTTGCCATACTGTTCACGCTATCCCGACAAGCAAGTTATTCTTATTTCTGTGGTATGAATAATACTAACAAAATCGTTGTTTATCACTACTTCCATTTGGGTATTGATTTTTCATTACTCATCCGGAATCGATTGAATAAGGCATATGTTAGAAACAATGCGCTTATTGCGAATGCAATCAATGCGACTGGAAATGGTTTGACTTCGTCTGGATGAATTAAAATTACTGAAATTGTTACGAACTCGCCGTCATCATCAATCACCTCTAGAGTAAGTAAAGAGCGGTAATCCTCCACCTCAGTCCAAGCGTATGACCTATCACATCCTTCGTAAAGAGGGGAATTATCCAATAACCAAATACACCTAAGGCTAGATGCATCATTTGCTGTATCTGAACTTTCAGTAGCATCCAATTGAATATTGCTAGGATTTGAAACCCTGACTTCTTCACCATCAGTTACAGTTTCACCATCAATTATCAGAGTAGCGATTGGAACTGAATTCTTAATGTCTAAATTTACTACCTGTTCTGAAGATAAACCGCCCTTATCGTAGACTGTCAAACTCAGAGTAAAGTTCCCAGATTGGGCCCCTGAAATTGAATATGTGTTGAGGTCCTCACCCATTTGAACATCTATCGGAAGATTACCCGAATGAGAATGCCTTCTAAGAGTCCAAACGTAGTACATTTCTGTCCTCCCCCAGTAAGGATCTTCGGTGAGGCTGGCGTCAAATGTATGCCAAATATCATCCTCAATTGCATAATCAATTCCAGATACTTTGATCAAGGGTGGTTGATTATTTACTCGAATAGAAAACTCGTAAATAGCGCCTTCTAGATTAGAGTTAATGGATGGACAACCTTTCAAAATTAACTCTAACCACCCATCTAATTTTGTTGAAATATCCCAATCTAATTGAAAATTACCAGATGGTAACTCATAGACTTCATCAGTTATGGATACTCCATCACAAACTGAGGACTGAGGGGTGTTAGTGGATTGGATCAAACCTTGGGCCAAAGACCCAGAAATTCCCAAATTAACCTGACCGCTTGGATATGTCCCGAGCCAACCACTAATTGCTATTGATGAATCTATCAAATCCCCCGATTGGTCTGAATCTAAAAGAAAACCAATCAAACCAGTAGAGTTTCCGTCCACCATAAATACAACTCTAGTCTCTACAACCTCTACACTACCATCATCAATGGAATGGAGGCTGACATAACATGCACACTCTCCTGTAGCAGAGAAATTCAACTCAAATGACCAAGACCATTGTTGTCGGCTGCTAGTAGATGTGATTTGGGTCAAAGAATTTAGTAAGTCTCCACCGTCAAATTCTATGCCATCTTTAGACACACGCCAAAATACCTCCTCAGGTTGATAATCATCCTCAATAATTCCTGCAAAAATTATTGACTCAGATGAAAAATCCCCATTCTGGACATCTATGCTAATTAGGGCAGGGTCATCATCGTTAGATGTATCTGCTTGAACACTATTACACAGCAAAAGCAATGCTGTAAGGGAGAGTAGTGCAACCCTCGAGTGCTTCTTCATTAGTTCAAACGGCTAGCCTATCTAACTTGAACCCCATGGAGAATTGTGCACTTCACCTTTCTGAAATTTGCATTTGCCACACCAATTCATCTAGCCAAGTGCCCAGAGTATCAATGTCTACGAACTCTTGACTGGCCTCAGCAGTCAGGATACAGTCACAAGCGGCAGCAGCAAGTAAACCTGCATCTTCCATTGGCAAGCCATTACCCAATGCTACTGCTAATGCTGTCGCGGCAGCATCATGAAGACCAATCTGTTGTTTTGGCGTGGGAGATAAACAATCAAAATGAATCACATCTCCTTCAGATTGATAGAGAGTCACACCATTCACGCCACCCAAAACAACCAATGCATCCCATTCGTAGGTAGATATCAGTTCAGAAGCAGCGGAGGTAGAATCGAACGAACCCAAACGACGGCGCAATAATTCCATACCTCTCATCTCAACTAAAACTACTGTAGCACCTCTAGAACGTTCTAATCCAGTCAATTTTGGGTCCATAATTATGGGAATTCCATTCTTTTTTGCAGTATTGATTAATGTCGTGGCACTTGAAACAGTAACTGCACCATTATCGTAATCTGAGATTACAAGAGCGCAGCTATTTGCCAATTGTTTTAATGCATTAGTTGCTAATTTTTCCGACATCAAATCCTCAATAGGATCCAAAGGACCTCTGTCGGCTTGAAGTAATATCTGGCTTTCCTCAAGTAGACTTTCCCTACTTCCAAAGAAACGAATTTTTACCAGAGTATGTCTGTCTTGAACCGACTCTATTCCACTAACTGCAATCCCGTCTTCAATCAACATATCTACAATTGCATTACCTTCTCTGTCATTTCCAACAAATGTGTGAAAATCAACATCTAAACCTATTGAGTGAAGCCCTCTTGCTATATGAGCTGCAGCACCTGGACTCTCATCGGTTTGGAAAATTTTGAGAACAGGTACGGGGGCAATTGAATTCAGATTATTCGCATATCCATGGTGATAACGGTCTAACATAACATCACCCAACAATGTCACCTGAGAACCTTCCATATCATTGAGGCTGGAACGTAATCGCCGTAGAGATTCAATGCGGGAGACGGTATCTTCGTCAATCGCCATGTACCTTCGAAAGGTGGAGGGCGAATGAGGTTTGGGGGTGTTAAAAGGTGAAATCTGACCGACTAACTCAAGCCGTTAAGTTCTCTCCGCAAAGTATGGCCGACCTCTGCGGGAGTTGGATCTATGAAGGGCCAGCCGCAGATAGACTCTGGCAGAAATCAGCCATTGGGAGTCCTGCTGGTCAGGGAAAACTAGAGTTATCTCCTGTAGAAACATTGTTTGTTCACTATCACAGACACTTAGAACTACCAACAAATGATTGGATGAAAAATTCCTTAATCGAAAACTCATTACTTTTGCAGGAATATTCTATTCTTGAGGCTTTACGAGTCCCTGGAAATAAAGTAGTTCTATCAAAAAATATTGGACACTTCTCTCAACAAATCCATCCTAATTCGTGGGCTGCTCGATGGACCTCTAATACACATCCAAAAAATAGTAAACCAGTTTCAGAAGTAAGATGGTTTCATGAATCTGAAAAATTAGATTCAAATGAGTTGCATAAATGGACTATTGACGTAATTAATTCAGGGAGAATTCCCGAAGTATTGGTTGTAGACGGGGAATTGAGTGTTGTTACATATCACCTTTCCTCTGAAAATCCGGTCGGTGCTTTACAAAATAATCGAGACTTAGAGTCTTTGACTAACCTTTCAGGAGGGATAAAATCTGCTGATGGGATGCTTTTTCCTGCCAAAGGTTGGAGCATCAAACAAATTGGCGTACCTACTTCAGAAGGCGTGCATATCGATTCAATAACATGTGAAATTGTTCAAGGATTAAATCCGCTATCTGAAGGCGCAACGATTCTTTCAGACTTGCTAAAAAGGGGTCTTGTGATACGTCCTGGATTCAAGTACGGCACTAGGTGGAGGTGTTATGACAAGCCTCTCGGAGAAGATCACGCACCTTTCCTCGTAATCCTCCCTGAAGACGCACCGAAGGATTGGGCTGGTGCTTGTCTCGCTTCTAGATTGGCTTCGGGTGTAAACAAAATTTGGTTACATCCAATTAGTCATGGAGACTCCTGTAATTATCTAGCAATAAAGAGACCACCAGCAGACTCACGATGGTCAAACCCGAATAAACGGTGATTGATTCACTTTCACTCGCTAAAGTATACCTCTCCGCCTACAAAAAGAAGGTTAGCCAATTTGGTCTGCCAACAAAGCCCATGGGTCGAACGGTTGCTACTTGGAGAATGAGAGGGGAAGAAAGAATAGATGGTTGGAAGCAGTTTCACAGAACATTGAGGCAACAAGAACGTTCAGCTTACGAATCGATGATTAATGCCGCAAGAAACAGAGCGGCGGCTTGTGGAATGATACCCACTGTCGATCCAATGGAACCAATATTTCTAGCAATGTTGGTCGAAGCATACGAGAGAATATCCAAAATCGAAGATGAAATTGAGAGGATGAGGGATGGATAAAGGGTGGATCCTAGATTGCCATTTAGATATGGAAAGCGAATGTATGAGTTTGTGGGTAAAGAAGGATCAAGGGGGGGTTCAACAAATCCTGATGCCGTGGTCATTCACCATACATGTTCATGGAGAATCTCACAGATTGGACGAATTAGGAAGAGCCCTTTCTAGACCCGAATATCAGCGTCCATTTGGACCATTGTCATTGAGGAAAGAGAGACATCGGATATCACATGAGGACTCCAAAAAGGAGGAGTTATTGGCAGTTAGTTTGCAGAAACCATCGAAAATAAGAAGAATTGCAGAGATGATCGATGCAAATGGTTCATGGCGAAACTTCGAAATCTTTTCCGTCGATCCAAAAATTACTCAGAAATTTTTACTAGATCTCAAAACTCATCCATTTGGAAGAGTGGAAATAAGTGGGGACCAAATCCTCCCCTTGGATACAATAGACGTATTCGATTGGGAAATCCCACCACTTAGAATCATTGAGCTTGATGTTTGTTGCATGGATGTAAATGGTAAAAGAAAGGCCAGCGCACCAATTTCTAGTATCACAATAATTGACAAAGGGGTAATTAATTGCGAAAGTCAGTCATTCAGTCAAACTTTGGTTGCTGACGCATATACTTGCTCTGCTCATATGCTAGATGATTTTCATAGAAGAATAGAGGAAATTAATCCGGACATTGTAATCACCCATGATGGAGATAATGTCGACATTCCTGCATTGATTAGACTTGCCGAGCAGTCTGGAATGAAATTGAATATTGGTAGAAATGGAAGAGAAAGTAAAACAAGGTCTAAGGAACAAGTTAATTGGAGCTACGGTAGGATTCTGAGAAAGGAAGCTTACCATTCCTTAGAAGGCCGATTACACATTGATATGGGACGCTCATTCATAGCTAAAGAGGGAGGAATCGAGGGATTAATCGAGTTATCAAGAATTTCTGGATTACCTGCAGCGGATTTATCTAGATTATCACCGGGTTCAGCGATTTCAGCCATGCAGATTCGTCAATCGATTGAAGATGGAGTATTGATTCCTTGGAAAAAGAATAGGCCTGAGGATATGAAAGATGGTAAACAAATAATGTTGGCTGATCGAGGAGGACTGTACTTAGATCCAATTGTTGGTGTCCACCAAGGTGTTATCGAGCTAGATTTTGCAAGTTTATTCCCCAGCATAATTGCAACGAGGAACATCAGTCCTGAAACTATGAATTGCAAGTGCTGTGCTCTAGAACCCAACTATCCAAAAAAAGATGGAAGATTATCTTTGAATGTTAAAATAGCCTCGGCTGAAATTCAAAGAAGGAAAAAAAATAATGAAAATCGGAGACTTTTAGTACCCGAACTTGGATTACATGTTTGTACGAAGAGACATGGATTCCTAGGTAGAGTTGTAGCTCCTATAATTGAAAGAAGGAATGTATTGAAAGAAAAAAGACGGATTAAAGGAGACGTCTGGGACAGAAGACAAAATGTTCTGAAGTGGATATTGGTAACTTGTTTCGGCTATACAGGGTACCGAAATGCTCGCTTTGGTAGAATAGAATGTCACGAGGCAATTTGCGCTTGGTCTCGTGAAATACTCCTGACCACTATTGAAGAAGCAAATAATGAGGGATGGGATTGTATACACGCTATAGTAGATGCCATTTGGATTAAAGATAGAATGAATCGAAGTGATCAAGAAAAACGAAATTCATACCAACGTCTGATGGCTAGAGTTGATGCATTGGTTGGTATACCTCTTGAACTGGAACATGAATATGATTGGATTGCATTCATTCCAAATCGGACTACAGGAGTTGGAGCACTTACCAAATATTATGCAAAGATAGGAGAAGATTGGAAAGTAAGAGGGATTGAACTACGTCAGCATTCAACATGCAAGTGGATAAGGAAATTACAAAAAGATATGATGGAAGATTTAGCTGAAGATCCATTCGGAATTGGCCCTGTAATCGCAGCTCAACGAGTTGAAGATGAAATATCTCGTATGAGTAGGGGAGAGGTGCCATTAAATCAATTGATAGTAGGTAGAAGAGTAAGGTATGAAACAGGTAATCATCGTGTAATGAATCTGACAGCAGGAGCTCTTCTCCGTGCCAAAGAACTGGAACAAACTGCACCTCCTGGAAGGAAAATTCGTTTTGCTGTAACTGGCTGGAAAAGAGTACAGCCTAGCGATAGGGTTCGATTACAATCAGAAATAGAGTTAGGAACTAATTCTATTTCAGGGGAGAAAGGAGATGCTGAGTTCTATACTCCACTCGCCGTTCGGGCCGCCACTTCCATACTGTCACCTTTCGGTTGGAATGAAGATGATTTAGCTGCAGGCTCGAAGAGGCAATCAAGCCTAGAGGCTTGGATGTGACGATATTCTAGAAGTGAGGTTTGGCCTAATGGTAATTGCGCCCAGATCATTTTCCTATTAACAGAAGAAAGATGTAATCGCTTTCTTACTAGACCACGATTGTATTTTTTCAAGCGTATTTCACTGACCCTCAATGTATCATCTGAAAATTGTCTGAGAATGTTTCGCATTTCCTTGCTTAATGGGGGTGAAGAATTACGACTTGATGTGAGAATAACCAAGGATTTTGAATCCTTACTAATATCTCTACATCTTTGAAGTGTAGCCTTCAGCAAAGAGCGCCCTTCCGGCTTCTTTAGTTGAGTATCCATAAACATCCTAGGTATTTCCGAAATCACGATTATTCTTCCCTCTCTCATCCTATTTGGTGTATCTTTTGAATTCGCTTCGTTAGCCAATCGTTGAATAATCGACGCTGTTTGATGAGCAGTGAAACCGCGACAAATATGGAATTTAGATAATGCCTTATGGTTGTCACAGCCACGTATTCTCAACAAAGTGAGAAGAGGGGAAGGATCGAATGCCATCCCTCCATCAATCCAATGCACTGGCCGAGATTCTGACAACTCATTTGCAACCATTCTCAATAATGAACCTTGGAATTCCATCCTGTCTTGGTCAACAAGGAGTACTGTGGGCACCTTAGGTTTAGGAAATACTAGATCTATTGCTGAATCGCCCCAAGAAATGCCATTTGGTCTAGACATATATTGAAGGCAACATAAATCACCTATCAATTAGCCAACAAGAGAGAGGTGTTGGAGTGGTTAGTGAAAGTAATAATTCACAATAATTGTGATTCGTCTTCTCCATTTGTAGGTTTATTATTTGATTTAGAATCAGACGTAGGAATCAAGGAAATTGCCAATAAAAGAAAAATAACCATGATAGCATTGCTCGGTTGAACAAGCCAAGAAAGAGGACTATCCCCATTGAATGATGATTGTGCAGTAAGTGTGACTGGCACTCTTTGCTCGAGTCCAAAAGAGTCTACAAACACGAGTTCGCCTTCTGCAATCATACCTGGTGTCAGTAATCCATCGGGAACTATGTTGAGGATAACATCGGGACATGCTTGTAGTTCCCCTTCAGTCTGAACAGTGGCAATTCTGGAGAGTGCTCCTTCGACAGCAATAGAGTATGTTCGTGACTCTGTACCTAGGCAAGAAGTAGATAGTGTAATTTGGGAA
>Ga0163109_10000155_pt1 | contig 54862 bp, 31 predicted proteins | sample CRUFie1St13metaG_FD_108704 | JGI IMG/M metagenome (GOLD analysis project Ga0163109, IMG submission 108704) | Marine microbial communities from the Costa Rica Dome - CRUD Field 142mm St13 metaG | ecosystem: Environmental > Aquatic > Marine > Oceanic > Photic zone | place: Costa Rica: the Eastern...
CAGCATCAGGAAACAGATGGCAGCAGAGACAGCATACCGTGAGCGTGTGCGTCAGGGACTGGAACCCGCCCATGGTGGACAGTGGGGATACTGGAACATCAGTGATCGCCACTGACCCATTCACCCCTTATAATAAACACATACACAACAAACCACACATGGCAACCCTCGAAGCACTCTACCCCGAACAGATGACCAACAACACATACAATGGTTGGGCAAACTATGAAACATGGAATGCAAGTCTGTGGATTCAGAATGATCGCTTCCTCTACAACACTGCCCAAGCATGTGTAACTTACTGTGCAGAGGGTGATACACCTTATGCCTGCTTTGTTCGCTGCATGGATAACTGTGCTCGCACAATGACTGGTGATGATGTTGCATGGAATGACCCTGCCATCGATGTTAACGAGATGAACGAAATGATGGCAGATCTGTGACACTTAGCGTCACACAGTAGATAACACTGGGGACAGTTAAATGTCCCCCTTATTTGTTACTTAAGGTCGCCAAGCGGTTTCTCAAAAAAGTACCTTCTTTCAAACCTACAAACGTTTCCCAGACGGGGCTAGTTATTGTGCTATAATAAATTTCAGAAAGTAAAAAAAATTCCATGAAAATTTCCGCCACAAAATTCCCGAGGTATACAGTTGACGATGAGGGCAACGTGTATAGGGATGGGAAGTATTTGAAAGCACATGATAGGGGGTTACTCACGCAGAACGGTACGAGGTATCAGGCAGTGAATATCAGCATCTATGATGACAACGGAAAGTTTGTGAAACAGATCAAGTATTATGTGCATCGCTTGGTTGCCGAGGCATTCATCCCAAATCCAGAGGGACTGCCAGAGGTAGACCATATTGATGAGAATAAGGAGAACAATGATGTAAGTAATCTCAGATGGATTACGAGGAAGGGGAATATGGAGAGGACTGGAAAACCCGAAGGAACTATTATTGAGAAGCATGGAAAGGGAAGCAGAAACCCTGTAAGGTATATCAAAGAGAATGGAGAGTGGGTATTGATACCTAGTGATCGCCCACCGTGGAACAAAGGGATGAGGAGTGGTGCTCCGAACGGGACATTAAAGCAATGTGTGAATGGACATTGGAAAGTAAAGAAGGATTGGAAGTGGGTACATGTGAAATTAGCAGAGTATGCCGAGTATGGTATCAATAAATAAATTTGAAAATGGTTTTTTCAAAACCTTGAAACGGAAAAAAATTTCCCAGCAAAAAAATGCCTGAAAAAGTCGATTTTAAAAACTACGATGATATCCTTGCAAACTTCGATGCATTCTGTGACGAGTTTGAATCGAAAGCATCTACTGCATACATGAGAGGTGATCAAAATGATGGAAGAGTCACGCAAGCAACAGCAGAACATGGAGAAGGTACTCCTGAAGTTGTCCGAGAGATTAGAGAGCCTGGAACAGAGGGTAATCCAATTGGAGCGCCCTACATTGATGTACAGGCGACCAGCGACGAGTGATTATGAATCTCTCTCAGATACGTTAGATTATTTGCATAACAATGTAGAAGGCATCAAGAAGGACCTAGCACACGTCGCAAGGGTAGTTTAATGCCAGTTGCTCTAGTTGCTACTCCAGAGGTCATCACGGGTCCCACAGGACCCTTTCTGCTGCAGCCTGCACCACAGGTCCCATTGTATCAAGATTCTGTAAGGACTGCACAGAATCCAATCTTGTATGAGAATATTTCTCCTACTATGACGATCACTGTGCAGGCAACGGGTACATGTCCACCACCGATACCCGAGTTAATCACAAGTGTGTCAATCTTTCCTGGTCAAGCAACCAACAGTGGCACTGGTTGTGCTATAACGAAGTTGACAGAAATTGCTGACAAACCTGTACCGAACTTACCTGACTTTCTGTTACCTAAGTTTGTCGAACCTTACATTCAGTATGGAAGTATTGCAGGACCACCAGCACCTACGATGTCCTTAGTAGCACCTTTGAGGGGGTTGTATGGTGAGAAGTATTTCTATGACTCCGAGTACATCTATGCATCTTACTACCGCAATACGCCGACGTTCGATCCCGTAGACGGAAAAGCGCCGATATCTATCAATAAACAAAACAGATTAACATCTATTAATTTGTTAAAAGGTAAGCAGCGAATGCTTTTTGATTCGATACCAAAAGATATTAGTGAAATTACTACAGATCTATTCACAGGAGAAGCAGAACCGATTACTATCGAGAAGTTAGAACCATTAACAGTTGGTCAAGCGATTACGACTGGTAGTGATTACATCTATAGTAGTGTACCTGAAGTATCATCATGGGTGAAATGGCGTCCATCGTTTATTGAGGTAATGACGTATTATTACCATGTGGTGGTAACTCATACATGTCCACCATTTGTAACAATATTTCAAGGTAGTATGTTAGTACAGAACAACTGGACACCTGCTGCAAATCGCTTGACTTACTACATAGCATTACAGAACGGATTTTTGGACGATGAAAACCCTTAAACCAATGAGTCGTTTAGGTGACATTACGACAGGTCACGGTTGTTACGCCCCTAGTGTCGGTGTATCAGCATCACCAAATGTTATTATCGATGGTCTACCTGCTCATAAGGTAGGTGATGGTTTCACGCCACACACCTGTGGTAAGGATGTTCACTCAGATACCGCTGCAGTCGGTTCTCCAACGGTCATCATTAATGGATCACCTGCGATGCGTTTAGGTGATGCTCTAGCGCCTCCTGCATTGATGGCAGAAGCATCTTGGACAGTATTTGCAGCATAAGGATTTTGTGGTATAATATAAGAGTCAATTTTGATTAAACAATGGCAAAAGCAAAGGTTGGTATTAGTGGTGGTGCTTTCGTAGAGAGCAAACCCAAGAAGACTCGTCAAGGAGCGGGTCAGCACACGAAATATGCATCCACGAGTCGTAATAATGCTAGAAAGCGTTATAGAGGTCAAGGACGGTGAATTTAATCTGTAACCTTCCTGCACAAAAAGTATGGGTTCGTAAAGAATACTTACGAGACCATCAGGACGGTCACGGTGAATTTGTTGAGGGCGTCTGGGTATCGGCAAAATCGATACCTGGTCGCGCTTTTTATTTTGAGACCTTCCTACCAACATACGGTGCAATGTATGACAAACTGCCTATTAGTGCGTTTGTATCATCCCCTGAGATCCCTGTCCCTGACTTGGATTTGACGAATTTGCAATTTTGGAATTGCATGGATTATGGTGTGATGTGTATCAACAAAGGTTTTGTAACTGGAATGGACTGTGAAGTGTATACCAGAGATCATGGTCTAATGAAAGGTCAGTATATCTGCACATTAGACAACTACCATGCAAACCCTGATGTGATAGATAATAATGTTAGTGAGACTCCTCAGGAGCACAAATCGCATAATTGCATTGTTCTGGAGAACGGTCAGTTTGTATTGTACCCTAATAATAGGACACGATTCTACGACTTATCTCTTACGCCCGAAGAACCCTTGACACCCGACTTCAAAGTGAGTACAATAGTGTACCAAGTTGAAAACGGCACTGATTGGGGTCGTCTTGGGGACACTGATGATTATTTTTGGGAAACTAATGCTGAACGAAAACTACGGACGGAGACCACAGATGGGCAACAGCAGAGTTGACAAGAGCGAAGACTTTAGAAAATCAGGTATGACTCTTATCACTGAGGTGGAGAGTGAAAAATATCTGAAGAAAATCAGAAAGATGAAAGATGTCAAAGAGGGAGAACTCTTCGACAACCAAGAGGAGTGGGCGGACGGATTTTGTGGCAAGTGATAAATAGAAACAGCCAATGCTGTGTCTAGATGCCTTCCTTTCAGACATTTAAAGATCTGAGCATCACGTTCAAAAAACACCCTATATCAGACGATCTGGTACAGGTAAAGGATAAGGCAGCTATCATTCAATCGATAACTGCCTTACTTTTGACGAATAGGGGAGAAAGACCATTCAAACCAAACTTGGGGTCTGGCATTAGAGAGTCGTTATTTGAACCATTGGATTATGCCACTGGAGGTTTAATTAGAGGACAGGTTATTGATTGTATCAAAAGATACGAACCAAGAATCGAATTAGATAATGTATCAGTTGAACCTGACGAATTAAACAATGGATATAATGTAGAGATCTTCTTTACGATTGTAGGAAGAGATGACGTACCAGAGGCGGTAGAATTCTTCTTAGAGCGTACACGATAATGCCTTATACTCAGGTTGCCAACTTAGATTTTGAACAAATCAAAACAGCTCTTAAGGATTACCTAAGAGCGCAGTCGGATTTTACTGACTATGACTTTGAGGGTTCTGCATTAGCGACCATCATAGACACACTCGCTTATAATACCTATTATACAGCGTTTAACACTAATATGGTAGTCAATGAACTATTCATTGATTCTGCCACCTTGAGAGACAACGTAGTAGCGATTGCGAAGCAACTAGGGTACAGACCCAAGTCGAAGACCGCACCTACTGCATATATCTCATTTAATGTAAATTATAACCAACAAACAACAGACACAGAACTCCTACTGAAGAAAGGAACTGGTTTTGTTGCTAACTATGACAATACTTTGTATCGTTATGTTGTATTAAACGATGCAAAGGCACAAGTATCAAATGGTGTTGCGTCATTCATTGATATTCCTGTAAAGGAAGGTGCATTGATAACTGACACTTATACTATTAACACTGCATCGAAGAACCAGAGATTTGTTCTCGATAACCCAAACATCGATACTAATACTGTTACAGTAAAAGTATTCCCTACTGGTGGTACATTCAACGAACCATATTTGGTTGCAGATAACATCTTGAATGTAGATGGCAATTCAAAAATCTTCTTCCTTGACGAGATCGAGGATGACAGATACGAAATCATCATGGGTGATGGCATTCTAGGTAAGAAACTAGAGAATGGTGCTGTCATGGAGGTGACTTATCTGGTCACTAATGGTCCTGCATCCAATAGTGTACGTACATTTGTCTTCAGCGGTGTCCTAGAGAACTCACAAGGCATCACTCCTTCTGGTTTTAGCACTTCTATCACAAACGTAACACCTGCTGCTGGAGGCGAAGATCAGGAGACTACAGCGAAGATCAAGTTTAATGCACCTAAGTCCTACGGTGCTCAGGAAAGAGCAGTGACTGTAGATGACTACGGTGCTATTGTACGTAATGTATATCCTGCTACTAGTGACATCATTGTGTTTGGTGGTGAGGATCAGGAACCACCAATGTATGGTAAGGTATTCATTTCATTGAAACCAAAGGATGCAGCGTACCTAACCTCTGTTACTAAGAAGCAAATCATCGCAGATTTGAAGAAGTATGTTGTTGCATCAGTAGAACCAGTCCTAGTTGACCCTTCTATTCTGATCATCGAACTAAATAGCAAGATTTATTACAACAGTTTAATTACAGACAAGACACCTGCACAGATTAGAGATGCAGTAATTGGTTCTGTTCAGTCATACCTTGACACATCTGACACAGAAAAGTTCAACGGTAAGTTCAGACATAGTAAAGTTGCTGGTGTTATTGACGATACAGATCGTTCAATCAACTCCAATCTTACTGATGTTATGATGCGAAAGGATTTCTATCCTCAACTTAATGCAACATTCTACTATGAGATCTGTTTCCAGAATGCATTCGACCTAGAGTGTGACGAATCAGTCCTGTCGTCTACTGCTTTTAGAGTTACTGAGTACCCCAATTTCGATGTTTATATCGAAGACAGGGGTGGTAAAATTGTCCTATATAGACTAGACTCTTCTACTGGCGAAAAAGTAGTCCTAGACGATAATGTTGGGGATATTGATTATGAAAAAGGCGAACTTCAATTGTACGATTTGACTATTATTCAGGGTACATATTTCGATAATCGTATTTCAGTAAGAGTAAAGCCTAGGTCTAAAGACGTTAAGGCACTTCGTGAAGTTTACTTAGATGTAGACGTTGCCAATTCATCGTTCACTGCATATAAAGAGTAGTTAAATGACCGTCAAGACGAAGAGAATTTCAACTCTTATTGAGACACAACTCCCAGAATTTATTACCTCTGAGTATGAACTTTTTAGTAAGTTCTTACAGAAGTATTATGAAGCTCAGGAGGTACAGGGCGGTCCTTTAGATGTAATCAGCAATCTTCAAAAGTATGCTGATATTGACTACTATGAGAAGAATCTTCTCAAGCAAAATGATATTCTAGTATCCAATATTTCAGATACTGACACGACCATTGTTCTGCAGGACGCTACTTCATTCCCTGCACAGAATGGTTATGTCAAAATTGATGATGAGATCATCTTTTATGACACTCGCACTGATACAACTCTAGAAGGTTGTGTGAGAGGCGTTAGTGGTAATACTTCCCTAGGAGACCTATACGAGGGTTCCACCTTTGTCAGCACCAGTGCGGTAGCACATAGCGGTGGTAAGAAGGTACACAACATTAGTAACCTCTTCCTCTATGCATTCGTCAAGAATTTTGAGAGTCAGTATCTAGGTTCATTCCCTCAGAAGTACCTTAAGGGTGAAGTAGACAAGAGAACCCTAATCAAGAACATCCAGAAGTTCTACAAATCAAAGGGTACTACTGCTTCAATCAAGTTTATCTTCAATACTATTGTTGCCAAGGAGATTGACAACAAACCTGAAGTATTCAAACCAAGAGATTTTACATACAAGGCATCTGAGTCTGACTGGATCAACATCTATTCACTTAAGGTGAAGGTCATCTCTGGTGATCCAAAGAGTTTGATTGGTAAGGTTATTAGTCAGAGCATGCCTTTTGTTCAGGCAACTGTAGATAACGTCTTTGAAGATAGCAATGCTGACGGCGAAAGAATTTACAATATTGTACTTGCACCAGAGACTGTAACTGGTCGCTTTGATATTTCCACCAAAACAAAACTAACTGCACCTCTATCTGATGCTGCTGGTGTGGGTTCTAGAATCAATGTTGCTTCCACTATTGGGTGGGACAAGTTGGGTTCTGTTCTTATTGGTGATGAAGTCATTGAATTCACTGACAAGAACGTATCACAGTTTGTTATCTCCAAGAGAGGACCAGTTCCAGTAACTTTCCTAGCAGGTAAAGAGGTATACAAACCTTCTCTAATCGTTGGTGATGGTGTTACTCTACTTACCTTGGGTCTGGTGTACAACGTTGCACCTACGATTCAAGCACCACACTCATCTGTTGGTGATAAAGTACAAGAGTCTGTTGCTGGTTTCCAAACTGCTGACCCACGTATTGTTGATGTTAATACGAATCAGGTACGTTGGAACCTCAACAACTTAGGTCCAGTATCTGCAACCACCAATACTAACATTCAATCTGCACTGAGTGGTGTATCGACTAACGTCTCTGCTATTCTAGAAGACGAGCAGTATTACTACATCGCTAGTTCTTCTTATCCTTCTTACAACATTCTAGACATTCTAGAAGTTGACAAACCAGTACAGGATCAGAAGCAACTCAGAATTATTCGTAAAGAACCAATCTCAACTACTGAGATTTATAAGACACCTAATAGAGACGTTGGTATCCTCGTAAACGGTGTTCCCATCTACGGTTACAAGGATCCTGAATCCATTCGTTTTGGTGAACTTGAGAGTATCAAGGTTACTAACAAAGGAAGAAACTATGTCAACCCACCTTTTGTGTTGATCGATGGTCTAACTGGCAGAGCAAATGCATTCTTGATTGGTAATGTTGTTGACCGTATCGAGGTTGATACTGTTGACATCTTCCCACAAACACCAACGATTGAGATTACCTCTGGTAAAGGTGGTAAAGCAACTGCTGTTGTTACTGGTGGTGAAGTCACTAGTATTGTCATCGATGATGCAGGTAAGTATTACTCAACACCTCCTAGAGTCGTAATTAGAGACTTGGCAGGTAAAGGACGTTTTGCTGAGTATACTACTGAAGTTAACACCGCTGGTCAGATTACTGCTATCAACAAAGTTGCTGGTGGTACACTGTATTCACAGAATACTATTCAAGTTGACATCGTTGCTGTCGGTTCAGATGCCGAAGCAACACCTCTCCTCAAAGAATGGGTAAAGAACAGGTTTGAGAAGTTCAAAGGTGTCATGGACACCCAGTATGGTTTCCTATTCCGTAATTACAACATTACATTAGACAATGGTTACGGTCAACTAGCAAATCCAAAGAAACTCAGAGTTGCACTAGGTGATAACTTAGACAGTGCTGATTCAGAACCAGCAACCAAGACTCACTCACCTATCATTGGTTTTGCTTATGATGGCAACCCAATCTATGGTCCATTTGGTTACAATGATCCTTTAGATGCTTCATCAACTCCTACTAGAATGACATCTAGTTATTCTCTAGTTGGTGACAGGGATCGTGGTCCTAGTATCACAGATTATCCATTAGGTTCATTCATCGACGACTATAAGTATAGTCATAGAAGTGGTTCATTGGATGAAAACAACGGACGATTTTGCGTTACCCCCGAATTTCCAACGGGAACTTATGCTTATTTCCTTACTATTGATAGCAATCAAGTACCGAAATTCCCGTATGTTCTAGGAGACAAATTCTACTCTCTACCTGTAGACAGTAACTACAACTCAAACATCAGTCAAGACGATATTCCCAAGAAGTCCAAGCGACTCCATGTTGCTGGTATGCAGGGGAATGGAGAAGGTCTAATTGCAGAAGTTGGTGCAGTTGGAGCTGGTATCCTCGATAGTATCGAGATCCAAGACTCACACAACAACTTCTCTGTCAACAACAGACTATACTTTGACAATGTAGGAACTGAAGGAACCAGTGCAGAGGCATTAGTCTCATCTGTTACTGGTGAGAACGTTCAGTATCTTGAGTGCAAAGAAGATAGAGTTGTTAAACTGACAACTATCCAGAGTGCATACCTATTTGCTGATGATACTCTGAGACAACCACAATCAGGTGCTTCTGGTAGTATTGTTGGTACTGTCAAGGGAGATACTGTCATTGTTCTACGTAACGTCAATGGAACGTTCGACAATACAGGTACTTTCTCTGCAGACATTAAAACCTTTACTATCACTGTGGATCAGGATAGTAACTACACGATTGGTGCAATTCTAAGACTGACTGATGGTGTTAACCCACCATATGCAACTGGTGAAATTCTAGAGTCCACCAGTAAGCAGAATACTGTTAAGATCAAGGTTCTCACTGGAGAATGGGTTGTCAATGATGATTACTTCCTTCAGTCAAGTAACCTATTCAATACATCTGGTTCTAAGGTAGTCTCACTTGTATCAATGAGTGATGGACTAGAACCATTTGATGTAAACCAAAGTGTTGCCTTGATTGAGACTGATGTCAATCATGGTCTTGCTATTGGTGACGAAGTAACTGTTGATATCCGTCCCGACGACGCAATTAAGACTAAGAACTATTATATCAGACAAAGACTGTATCAAACTGCAGTTGTTAGAACACCAAATAATAAGAGTAACATTTCATACAATGGTATTGGTAGATTTACCATCCTAAATGGCGGTGCTGATTATACAGAAGGAACATACACTAATGTTCCCCTTAAGAATGGATCAGGTACAGGAGCAACAGCAAATATCACTGTATCTGCAGAAGGTATTGTATCAAATGTTCAAATCACTGATGGTGGAACAGATTATCAAAGAGGAGACTTCCTCACTGTAGAAGATGATGAACTAGCAAGATCTGGTGCTTCTCAGAGCACTGCTAGATTGACAATGTATATTGATCACTCTGGTGTATCTTTCAGTGCTAACGCTATTAGAGTTGCAGATCCAAAAGGTTTCTCTGTAAACGACAAACTGCAAGTTGGTAGTGAGATTATGCAGATCACTGCTATCAATGGCAATGATCTATCTGTACTTAGAGAACTCGAAGGAACAAAGAGAGTAGATCACTACAATGGTGGTGTTGTCACACTGTACAAACCAAGTTATAACTTTGATCCTGATTTTAGAGTCAATACTACAACTGGTTCTGGTAAGATCTTATCATATGATCGTGATACTCAAACTATCACTTTGATCTATGATTATGGTATTGATAAGATCAGTGCTGATGAACTTATTAATAGCACAACCTTCTTTGATTCTGGTTCTCCACAAAGACTGGTATCACTGGAAAGGGTATCTGAACTAGAATTTAAGTTTGAGTTCTCTGAAGATGATGAGAACTTCACTCCTAACCCAAATCTAGATTTACAAGAGTTCTACAAATATAATTTTGATACATCACACCCTTCACTACTAGGAACTAACTTTGATCTAAGTCCAAGTAAGAGTTACAACCTCCTAACCCTAGAAAAACTGAATAGTGATGCATTGCCTGGTCAAGTTGGATCTTTCACTGAGGTTAAATTTGGTTTTGGTCCTAGATTGGAACAAAACAACTATGACAATAAAGTAGGCACGAATTTCACATACTTTTACTACTTTGATAGGAATAACAAGGTAAATTCCGAAGGTTCTTTCTTCAAAATTGTAAATGACCCTCTGCAGGGCACAAAGACGCTTTCCTACGTCACACCTAATCGATTTGTATACGATGTACCCACAGAACCACTATGGGACGGATCAGGTCAAATTTCATATACTACCAGAGGACAATTTGCTACTGGTAAAATTCATGAAATTGCTGTAACTAATTTTGGTGAGAACTACAAGAAGACTCCAAGAGTAATTGGTGTTGATCCATCACAAGAATTCAGAGCAGAAGCAACTGTTCTCTATGATTCAGAAATTGGTGCTATTACTACAGTAAGACTTGACAACGTTGGTTCTAATTTCTCCAAACCTGCTGCTATTATCGTAGACGGTGATGGACAAGGTGCTCTATTTGATGTAACACAGAGAAATGGTAAGATCTTCTCTGTTACTATCAGAAGTATTGGTAAGAACTATTCTTATGCACCTAAGATTAAAATTATTGAGACAGATGCTAAACTGTTCCCAATGAGTTCTTCTATTGGTGTACCACAAAGTATCAACATTATTAGAAATGGTGGTGCATACCATTTAGATAAGACTGTTTCATCTAAACTGTCTTCTCAGACTGTTGTATCGATTGTGGTGTCTGATAATGTTAAATTCCAGACTGGTGAGAAAGTTACACAGATTGTAAATGGTGTAGAAGTTCTAGATGCTAAGATTTCAGAATTCAGACAAGGTTCAAACCTCGTAAAACTAAAAGATATCAATGGTATCGTTAGAGAAGGTGTAGAACTAAAAGGATTTGTATCTAAAGCTACCGCAAAGGTAAAACGAGTATTCGTTTCTAAGTTCAACGAAGATATTACAACCTTCTTTGATAATCTTGGTTACTATAACTCAGATAGAGGTAGACTTGGTACTGCTAATCAGAGATTGCTTGATAGTTACTTCTATCAGGATTATTCATATGTTATTAAGTCCAAGACTTCTATTGAAGAGTGGAGAGACCTTATTAAGTCTACCACACACCCTGCTGGTTTCCAACTATTCGGTCAAGTTGATATTGAGACTGATGCTCCAGTCGAAATGCCGAAGGAGCAGAACAAGTCTGACTCGTTCAGTATTATTCAACTATGGGATCCTGCGAAGAACAAGATTACAGTTGAAAGCACCAAGCAAGTAACAACTCAGTCAATCCAATCTGTTAGTGATTACAAACTGAGAACTGGTTCTGGTTCTGTTGCAACATCTGAATTCAACTTCAATGAGAGTCGTGCATTTGAATTCAGGATCTACAATATGACACCTGGCTTCTATGATGCAACTATCAACAGTGGAAATCCATGGTGGATGAAGAATCCATTTGATGGTTATTTTGATAATGATGGAAGATTGAAGGGATCTGTTCAGTTCCAGATCAGGGACATGTTCGATAATCCATTCAATCCAGTAAGTGCAGAGAGTTGCTTTATTACTCTCGATGGTATTATTCAAGAACCACTTAAAGCATATACTATTAGCAGTGATAAACTTGTCTTTGCACAACCACCGTTGGGTGATAATGAGAAACTAACTGGTCAAAGTGTCAATGCTAAGAGTCCTTATAATGGTGTTAAGTTTATTGGCAGAACCTTCTTCTTTAAGGATTCTCAGTACAATAACAGGTACTTAAAAAAAGCGAGAAATATTTTCCAACGTGGGGGTCTATGGATAGACGCTGCAAATCAAATCGAACAAAATAAAGAGTTTATTATCCAAGAATCTGTGGGTTATGGTAAGGAGACTTATCCATACTTAGATTGGAGCACAAAACTCGATGATTACAGTTTAGACATCGGATATGCACTCGATGCATATGCACATGATATCAGATTTGGTGGAAATACTAAGACTGTTGATTATGCAGAGATCTTCCAGAAGTCAAAATATATCTCTGACTATAAAACTGAGTCCATCAACATCTTTGAGTATGCTAGAAAACTAGCAAACCTTGCTGTTAGAAATTGGGATCTGTCTTTACAGTCAGTTCAGTATATTACTGGTTCCAGAGAGATGACTGTCGAAGATTCTTCTCGATTGGTTGTCGGCATGCATGTCAGCTCTGGTCGTGGTTTCGCAATGGGAACCAAGATTGTATCGATTGACTCTTCGACAAAAATCACTCTTTCTGCACCTGCACTTCAAAACTCTGGTGTAGGTGCTGGTGGTGCTCCAGATGGAACCACTAATCTAACTGGCACAACCAACGGAACTTTAAACCTACCAACAAACACTGGTGTTGTACCACTAGGAGATCAGTTCTCTGTACAACCAGGCGATAGTTTGATTGTACCACTATCCTTCTCTGGTATTGAAAGTGCTACCTTCTACATGAGTGCAATCAACACTGGTACGTTTGTTGATGCTTCTAACCTCATCTTTGGTAATAAGCAATACATTCAAGAAGAGACTGTTGGTTGGGCAAAAGCAACGTACCCTAGTGTACCATGGAATGAGAATGAAGGCAAGTGCGTTAGAGACCTTGGATTCCTAATCGACAGAATTGTTTATCACCTCCGTTATGGTGGTAACGAAAAAGTAGTTGAATTTGCACAACTATATTGGACAAAAGCATCTTATCCTAACCAAGAACTATTGACTGGTATTGGTGATGAGAAAGATGAGACTTTAGCAGCATTTAACTATGCTAAGGATCTCATGGTCCAAGCAATGAGAAATGTTCTTGGCGCTGGCACTTATACATCAGTTTCTCCATTCATTGATCCTGATGTTGCTGCTGACAGTCAGTTCCCATATTGTGTCGAAGTTGAGACTACACTTAACACTTATATTGATATTGTAGAGGACATCTTCAACAGAGGTGTTGGTGTTGTTGAAGTTACCAAAGAAAATCAGAATAAGGCAGGTAACTGGACTCCAATCACCACTTATTCTAATTACAATATTCTTCCTGATAGTCAACTACCATTCTACGAGTGCAACACTGTTGTATCTGCTATCGACAATCTCCATAGTAATCTCAGTGATACTATCAATGGTACTGATGTTGAGAAGACAATCCCTGACTTCATCGATGGTGAGAACAGAGAGTTCGATCTACTCTGGGATGATGGATCACCAGTTATTACAGAAGAAGATGAGAGATTCTTTGTAACTAGTAATGCTGTACTACAGCAGACTAAGTTCAATGCTGATCATCCTGGCGGTGATGCATATCACATCGATAGAACAGTTGTACCAAACAGAATTGTATTCGATGTTGCACCTATCTGGGATCAAGATGCTGGTGCAAAGACTTTAGGTGAACCAACTGCAGTTGAGAAAGTTGCTATTCTTGGTGTTGGTAACTATAAGAGACTATCTATCGATAGCAACCTAGTTAACAACCAAAGAAGTGGTCCATTCATCATCTTGGATCTAGAAGATAACACTGTACAAAATATTGAGTCCAGAGATAACCTCTTGGTCTTTATTGATGGTGTTCTACAGAAGTATGGTACATCATATACTATCTCAGGTCCAAACATTTCGTTTGAATTCCCAATTACGGATCAAATGAAGGTTGACATGAGATATCTCTATGGTAGAGATGTCGGACAGATCCTCAATCTTTATAATTACAACCCAGATCAGTATTATGCACAGGCAGTTGCATCATTTAGACTTACCAGTAATGTTGCTGAGTTTCTAAAAGGCACATGGCAAGATATTTACACTGGTTATCCACTTCAGGTCTATCAAACCAGACCTAATAATACCAAGATGTGGATTGGTAATATTAACAATCTTTTCGTTACTGACTTGGGTGGTGGAGTATCAGACTTCTCATTTGAAGTCAGTGGTAATAAGGCAGAATTGATTGATGCACCTGTTACTTTCTGTATTGCTAGAAAGTATGCATATGAGATCACACTAGACCTTGATTATGATAACTCATCTCTCACTTACGAAAAAGATGAGTATGGTGGTTTGACTCTAAGAGGTAATGATCAAGCATGGAGAGGGACTATCATTAGAAAGTCCTATAAGAATCCATTTATTAATCTTTCTAACAACTCTAAGATCAAAGTAGATGGTGAAGATGGTTTCAGAAGAATCAAAGAACTTCCTTCTGTACTTAATTCTTCTGAAGAAAGAATTGGTGAGCAGGTTTCTAACTCTTACTATGGTTATGTTAATGTAGAGGCATACAATGGTATAACAAGAGGCGAAGGTCTTGCAGTTGTTGCTAAAATTGAGAATGGTTCTGTTGTATCTCTAGAGTGGAACCAGCGTAGTTATGATCCTATCACCCAACCAACAGCATATCAATATTATACACCACCTGTTCTAAACTTTGTACCAAAGAATGGTCAAGGTGGCGGTGCAAGAGGTAAAGTTATTGTCAGTAAGGGTCAAGTTCTCAGTGTAGAACTGACTGATGGTGGATCTGGTTACACTGAAGCACCTGACATTATTGTTGCTAGACAGTATCAGATTCAGAAAGAGAATGACATTGGTGTATCTCTGATTGATCTAAGAGTTCAGCAAGAAGTAAAAGTACAGGGTCTCATCTCTAGTTCTACCATTGACTTGCTTGCTAATCAGGTTTCTGGTATCAATACTCTGTCTTCTATTCTATTCAGAAGTCCAGTTGACGAAGTTAAGGATATCACTTGCCACATCTGGCCTGCTGATCAGCAAGTCAGTGAGGATCTAACTGGAGGAATTGTTGCTCCTCTGCTTAAGATTGCTGAAGCAGCAGAACAGAATGTACCTGTTATTAATACATTCCACAACTTCACTGAAATCAATGGACTCATTGATATGGGTGAGATTGTTGATATCAGAACTGGTTCTAGCATCTACTACTTGGATGTTGATAGAGTTATTACGAGTACCGTACAATCTGAAATTCAGAATACTGCTCTCAGCAACATCAACCACTATCAGAATGCTGCATTCCTCAACGTTCCTCTGGACATTGGCGATACCATTGCATACATTCCAGATACTGAGAAGTTCACCACAAACGGATATCTCCTCATTGGTGATGAAATTGTTAGATATCTCCGCAAGGGTGAAGATCGTTTCTTCAGTCTCCAGAGAGGACAGGATGGAACTACAGAGAAAAATTGGAATGCTGGCACTTATTTAAGACAGATTCCTGATCCATCTGTATCTGTTGCATACGGTGGTATTGCAATGGTCGAATCTCAAGCGGTCACTGTCGAGATGGGCGGTATCGCAAGCGGTTTGGGCGATGGTGAACTTGGACAAGATAGAGTAAGACAATCACAAGTTCTTACTCCATCTGTCGCAAAACAACGTGTTGAGCAACAAATCGAAGTCTCCGTAAACAGAGACATCGCAGTTGACTCTATTTCCGCGCTTGAAACTCAAGTTAAGTACAAACTTGAAACATTCGCTGTTAATGTTGTTCCAAGTACACTACAGTATAACGCTACTGTCGCTACACAGCAGGTTCAGGTACAATCCATTAACACTATTCAAACTGTCACTTCTGTTGTAGAAGAAGACATTCAGATCAGTGTTGATGTTGATTCACTCAAGAGTCTAGAATTCATCAGAAAGGTAACTGTTCCTTCGGAATACACTGCTACCACTGAAGAAATCAAGCATAATGCAACTGTTGTTAGAGGCGATCTACAGAAGATTATTACCGAGATCTCTGTATCACGTGAGGCAGTAGAGTTACTGATTGTTCCACCACCTTCAGGAGCAATCGATGGTTATGAAGAATCAGTATTCTTGACTGATCCTGTTGAAACAAGACTAAACGGATTCGTAGATCTTGAACCCAACACATATCCAGTCATCAAACGTGATGGTACTATCATTTACCCACTCAACTCTGTTGCTAATGAGGGAACTGGATACATCGGTAACTATGTTAAGACTAATGCTGGTCCTACTATCGGATCTTGGAACTATGTTGCATTTGACGATGGTACAGCAAATGTCTCTGGATTTACTCTGGAAGACTTGAATAGACTGTATCCTGCTCTAACTATTAATGACTTTGTTGAGAGAGCGGATTCTAGTTTCACCAAAGCAGGTGATTACTTCAATCTTTCCGTACCATCCATTCAGAATCCACTAGCAATTTCTTCTTCCACACAACCAATTGGTACTGCTGGAGTAAATGCGCTAGATATTACAGTCAATAGTACCGTAAACTTCCCTGACGCTGGATACCTGTTCCACGCTGACGGAACGGACTCAGGAGTGATCGAATACACTGGTAAGACTGCAACTACGTTTACTGGTTGCGTTCAGTACAGAGGAAGCACTCAGGTTGGCAACGGTGCGGACATCGTGCCGTTCACAATTGACTAAATAAACGTATAAATAAATCAGGCACAAACACTACGTCGGAACAGAAAACCCATGGCTGCTATTATCTCAGATAAATTTAGAATTTTTAACGCGAAGCAATTCCTTGAATCGCTAACTGAAGGCGCTACCGATACTAGCGCCGAAAGAACTAGAATGTACTTCTTTGTGGGTCGCCCACAACCTTGGAAGGCATATCTCGAACTCTACGGACAAGCTGGAGGAAACTTCACAGTAGGCAACGAAGTATACGTTGGTACTTATGGATCCACAGCATTCCGTGCCACTATTGCTGGAGTCCTAGATACCGCTCTTCTTCTTTCCGACGTTTTCCCAAATACCACCTCTACTCCTTCTCTCGGCAGCACCATTCAGGAGACTGCTGACGGTGGTTCAACGACGACTGGTGTCACTGCCTCAACTGGTGTCTACCGTTATGCAACCGAAGAGATTCCACCTCTTCCACTAGACAACCAGACCGAGAAACTAAACGTTTACGACGAGATCATCGCAGCAAAGCGTATCGGCAATGCATTCGCAAGAACTGTAATCCGCCGTTACAATTGGGACACTATTGCCAACCCAAGATTCGACATGTGGAAGCCCGACTACTCCGCAACCCCAGCAGGTGGCGGTCAAATCGGTAAGCAGACCGCAACTGGCGCTGACGCTATTGCTAATGCTAAGTTCTACGTAATGAACTCTGACTACGAAGTATTCAAGTGCCTCTATAACGGTGAAGGTCCTGGCAACCTTTCTGGTCAGGATGCTACCGAAGAACCAAAGACCTCACTTGGTAACTATAACGCATCAACTGGTCTCTACACTGAGACTTCTGGTGCTGGTTACATCTGGAAGTTCATGTACCAGATGCCAACCGATGACGTTCTGAGATTCCTTTCTTCAGACTTCATGCCAATCACCCTGTCAACCGCAGGTTCTACCCGTCAGGCAGTAGAAGGTATTGCAGTTCCTGGTTCACTTGACGTTGCTCTAATCGAGAACGCTGGTGCTAACCTACCTGCTTCACAGACTTTCTACACCAGTGTAAAGGGTGACGGTTCAGGTGCTGTTGTTGCTATCACCACTGATGGTTCTGGCACGATGACCGAAGCAGTAATGCAATCAAGAGGTCAGGATTACACCTATGCTAATGTGCTCCTCGGTAACGGCAACCTCTTCTCTGATGCTGGTTTGACGACTCCAGTTGGTACTCCTGCTAACGCAGTTGGTGCTATCGAGATCGTTCTTCCTCCTCAAGGTGGTCACGGTTCCGACCACGAACTAGAACTCAATGGTAAGCGCGTGATGACTAACATCCGCCTAACCTACGCAGAAGGTTCTGGTGACTTCCCTGTTGATAACGACTTCCGTAGAATCGGTATTATCAAGGATCCTCTTAACTACGGTACTACCACTCCTTGTACTGCTGACACCCGTTCAGGTCTCAAGGCAGTTAAGATCACTGGTGCAACCGCAGACTACATCCCTGATGAAGTAATCACCCAGACCGTAACCAACGGTACTGCAAAAGGCACCGTTGTTTCTTGGACCTTGGATCAGGGTTCATCAACCGCAGGTGTACTTAAGTACATCCAAACCGTTGACGCACACACCGATCAGGGTGTTGTAAGAGACTTCGAGAGCAATGGTTCTAACGCTATCTCTGGTGAGTCTTCCGCAGCAGCAGGTAACGTCGAAACTGGTTACGCTGGTACGCTTCTCGGTTCTTCCTTCTCAGCAGGTCTTGCAAATCCTGAGATCGAACCTAACTCTGGTGACATCATCTATGTTGAGAACAGAAGACTAATCACCCGTGCTCCTGACCAGATTGAAGATATCAAACTAGTCATCGAATTCTGATTAATAATTCATAACTTTAAGTCCCCCGAGAGATCGGGGGATTTTTTTTATCTCTGCTAAATATTAGAGACAAGATGCTAGTGTTTGGCGGAGTACGATGCCACAAAAAACTAATCTAAATGTAAATCCCTATTACGAGGATTTCGACGCGGGTAAAAACTTTTATAAAATTCTCTTCCGTCCAGGATACTCTATCCAGACAAGAGAACTAACACAACTACAATCTATTCTACAGAATCAGATTGAGAGTTTTGGTAAGTATGCCTTCAAGCAGGGCGACTTAGTTGTACCTGGCGAAGTCGGTCTTAATACCAAATTAGATTACGTAAAGTTATCTTCTGTATCAGAAGTTGCTGTCAATGATGGTCAGGACATCGTATACAAGAAATATGATATCGCTCAACTAGTAGGAACTAGACTGAGAGGTCTATCTTCTGGTGTTACTGGTATTGTCTTAGATACTAAGGTTCTAACAGAAACATCTGCAGACACACTCTATGTCAATTATCTAAACAGTGGTGATTCTAATACTGACACTACTTTTAGACAGGGTGAAACCCTAGAAGTTATTGATGGTGTTAACACACCTCTACTAGTTGTTGGTACTGATGGTAGCGTACTCCCCACCAGTATTCAACTAACTAATCCTGACACTGGCGATGTAACTTCCGTCGAAAGTCCAGCAATGGGTTATGCTTCTGCTGTCAAGGTAGAAGAAGGCATCTATTTTGTCAATGGTTTCTTCGTTCGTAACGAGAAGCAACTTCTTGTCATCGATGACTATTATGATGTACCTTCTGCTAAAGTTGGTTTCTCAATCACTGAAAAGATTGTAACACCAGAAGAAGACGCTAGCTTATATGATAATTCAATTGGTTCTTCCAATTATACTGCGCCTGGCGCACACAGATTAAATATTACACTAGTTCTTAAGAAGTTTGCTCTAAGTGAGACAACTGATAAGAACTTTATTCAACTTATTACTACTTACAAGGGTGCTGTACAGAAGAAAGTCAGTCCTACTAACTACAGTCTAATTGAACAGACTCTTGCTAGAAGAACGTTTGATGAGAGTGGTGATTATGTTGTTGATAACTTCTCTGTTGATATCAGAGAATATGCACAGAAAGATCGCAACGGCGGACTCTACAAAGCAGATGAGTTCGGTATGTACAATGGTCTGACTGAAGCAGCAGCAGACAGAAAGATGATTGCTAGCCTCGGTGCAGGTAAAGCATACATCAGAGGTTATGAAATTGTTAACAAGGAAACTAAGTACCTTGAAATTAACAAAGCAAGAGAGAGTCTGAGTAGCGAGAACATCAGAATTAAAACTAAATCTCTCCCAACATATGCTGTTACTAATGTATATGGTAGTGTACCTCTAAACAAGGAAGGTGCAGATCTTACTGCATATCCATATCTAAACTTCTACTCTCTTGCTAATGACGGTAGTATTGGTGACAACGGTACTGAGTCTGCTTCTGCACATCGTCAGACTGTTAATAGAAGAGGTAAAATTTTCTCATCTGATGATGCTGTAAAGACTATTACTTTGAATATTGACAATACTGTCAATACTCTTGCTGGTCTCACTGACGCTAATTTTGAGACTCTTCTTGGGACTCTGTATTTTGTGAAGACCAGAAACAACGCTGGTACTGCAACGTCTGTTGGTACAGTTCAGTCACTGGCATATGCTAAGGTAAACAAACCACTACTAAACTCAAGTGAGAGTTTCCAGTTCTTAGAACTAACCATTACTGGTAAGAAAGATGATCTAGAACTCCTAATGGTTGAATTCGACCTTGGAGATGGTGGTAAGCAAAGAAGACTATTCCTCACTGATGCAGATGCATCTTCTGATACGAATTCGTATGGTTATATTGTTGACTATGGCGAAACTATCACACCTTTGATTGGTAGAGCAAAACCAAATAACTTTGCTCTTAAGAAGAGACCAACTGGTTTTAATTCAGACAGAGACATTATTCTATCACGTGGTCGCCTTGCTGGTGGTGGAGAAGCATACAATGGTATCTTTGGTCTGTCATATTTTGATCCAGAATTCTTTACTAAGATTATTCTAGATTCAGTACCACAATCAGGTGCTTTTGGTGTTGGTAAATATGTCTTTGGTCTAGAAAGTGGTGCATATGGTGTAGTAGAAGGTGGTCCTCAGGGTGTATATTCTATTGGCAAACTACTCTTCGTCAAAACTCTATCTGGAAGATTTAAGGATGGTGAGACGATCAGAGATGAAGATTCAGTAACTGCAAAGATTGCTAAAGACAATACCATCTCTCACTTCATTGTTCACAATCCTGGTTTAGCATATCCAGACAACTGCACCGTACTTATTAATGGTGTTGAGTTTGATAGTTCAGTTGTTGAACTATTCAAGGTAAACAGTGGAGCATTCTACAGAGCTCTGATCAATAATAAGGGTGCTCTTTCTGCAACTGAATATGCAGAACCACCTGCAATTACTGTTAAGACTCCTGATGGTGCAGCAGCTCCTTCTATTGGTGCTGTTATTCTACCTATCATGGTGAGAAATGCAGTAACAACTTATGCACCACAAAACGTCAAGTCAGTTGGTGCTGAGTATGGTTCTGGTAACGAGAACGTCTTTACTGCTGATGTTGTTACCAATGATCAACAGTTTGCAGAAATCAAATCTGTTACTGAGTTCACATTCTTTGGAAGTAAAGGATATAACTTTATTGAATCCACCAGTTTCAATGCTGATGCAAGTCTTTTACTACAACAGGGAGACGTTGTACAATTTGCTACTTCGACTAACCAGATTGTACGTTCTGTTGTTCAATATGCAACAATTAAAGAAGGTGTATCTAAGACAAGAGTTTATTTAGATAGCGTACTACCTGGCGATGTTGTTAATACCAGTATCACCAGATTGCGTCCTAGAGTTGAGAACTCCAACCAAGGAACACTTCTCTTCCCAACAGGCAGTCGCCAGATCAAGCAGATTTCTAAGAATGCTGATCAAACAGGTATTAAGTATTTCTTCCGTAGAGACTTTGTAACTACTGCTGCATCTTCTGGTGGTCTTATTACCTTTGCTGCACAATTAGCATTTGGTACTCAAAGATTCGCTACGTTTACTGAAGAGAACTATATTATTACTGTTATCGATCCAGGCGATGCACCAAACGTACACACTGGTGACATTATCTACATTGACAGAGATGCAGTAACTATTGCATCTTCTACCGATACTGCTAGTGGTCTAACTGCTGGATCTATTAGTCTAAATCTACCATCAACTTACTTCGGAACTATTCCTTCCAATGGAACGTTCCCTAAACTTAAGTTGACTGCAACTTTGGAAGTTACAGATGCAAAACCAAGAATTAAAACTTCTGTAGAAAAGAGAAGAATTGTTGTTACTTCTTCTGGTGATAGAGTTATCCCATTCAGAGGAACAAACTATGATTCTGAAGTTGTAGAAGTTCTATCTTATTCTGATGCATACAAACTACTTTATGTTTACGAGGGTAGTGCAACCAGACCTCCTACTGTTGATACCGCAGGTAACCTAATTGAAGGTACTGATGTATCTGATAGATTCACGTTTGACAATGGTCAAAGAGATACTGTTTATGATGTTTCTAGATTGGTCCTCAAGCCAGGTGCTGAGCAAACGACTGGTCAATTGGTAATTGCATTCGATTACTTCGAGCACTCACAGGGTGATTTCTGTACTATTGATAGTTACATTCACGAAGCAGGTGTTAGTGAGTCTGAAATTGGTTCGTTTGATTCATCTGTACTAGGAAGAGTTAACCTCAAGAACGTTCTTGACTTTAGACCAAAAGTAGACACTAATACTACTGTCTCTGGTTTCCAAGATAAGTCTTCACTTTCAATAACCACCAGTTCATTCTCTGCTTCTGGTGCTATCATTGCTGCATCGCCAGCGTCTGATTCTAACCTTGAGTGGACACTATCATTCAGTCAGATTCAATACCTCGATAGAATCGACGGTGTATTCTTGAATAAGAATGGTAAGTTTATTGTCAAGGAAGGTAATTCCTCACTCAACCCATCTAAACCAGATCCTGTTGATGATGCAATTCCTCTCTTCTATGCTTATATCCCAGCATTTACTAGTGATAGTAAGGATGTAAGAATTACTCCAGTAGACAACCGTCGTTACACGATGCGTGACATCGGTAAACTAGAGAAGCGTATTGAGAGACTAGAGTATTATACCACTCTCAGCATTCTTGAGCAACAAGCTCTTAACATGCAAGTTAAGGATGATATCGGTCTAGATCGATTCAAGTCTGGATTCTTGGTTGATAACTTTGAAGCACATAAGAGTGGTAACCTAGGATCACTAGATTATCAGTGCTCCATTGACTCACAGCAATCAGTCCTCAGACCACAGTCTAGAGAAGATTCGCTAATTCTTAAGGAAGTTAATGTCAGAGATGACCAAAGATTTGTTTCTGGATATACAAAGTCTAATGGTGTTGTCACACTACCATACACCAGTTTGAATTTGTTGGGTAATGCAGCTGCATCTAAGACACTCAACCCAAATCCATTTGTTGTTCTTCAGTATGTTGGTGATGCTGATATCACCCCAAGTATTGATCAATGGTATGATCAGCATACAGAACCTCTGGTTGTTGATACCAACACTGATCTGTATAAGATCTTCCTAGCAAAAACTGAGATTAAGGAAAGTTTCTCTTCTCTACACAATTCATTCATTGTAAACTGGGTAGGTTCTTCTCCATCATTCACATCAATCAATTCACTTGGTGACGAAAACAGAGAAGCAGCAAAGACTTCTGTTGTTGGTGCATCCGTCAATAGTTCTTCTAACATCAGTCCACAGAACAATGATGTTGCTAAGGGTGTTCAATCTAAGACTGTAAGAGGAAACAGTGTTTCTTCTGCACTACAGTTCTTTGCTAGAAGCGTTCCTGTCAGGTTCATTGTCAGAAGAATGAAACCAAATACTACTATCTCGGTATTCCTAGAAGGTAGAGATATTAGTCGTTGGGTTAACCCTGACCTCCGTTTTACTGGAATTGCGGGTAATTCACCTTCTGCATTCAATGGCAGAGTAACTACCGACTCTGATGGTAATGCTAGTGGTACAATTATACTACCAGCAGGTCTACCACCACTAGAGAATGCAACTTGGACTGGTGATGTAAACACCGTAAACTATGATGACACTGCAGAAGAACTAAGAGTTTCTACTGGTGTCAAGACCTTTAGATTTACTTCCAGTCCAACTGACGAAGATAAACTAACTGTTGATACTTATGCTGAGGTTAAGTATTATGCAACTGGTGTTCTTCCTGAGAACCCTGTCAGCATTATCTCAACGAAACCATCATTCTTCAAAGCAAACGAAGGTGTGCAGTTTGTTGATAGCAATACCGATAACCCAGTAAGACCTAATCCTCTCGCTCAGACATTTAAGATTGAGAACTATGATGGCGGTGTATTCACCACTGGTGTTGATCTCTATCTTAGCAAGAAGAGCAGCAGTATTCCTATTAAAGTATACCTAACAAACGTAGAGTCTGACAAGCCTGGCAAAAACATCATTCCTGGCACTGAGAAAGTTCTTTCTCCATCAACATTCCTCAAGTTCTACTCAAACGGTAACGTATATGTAACTAAGGGTGAAATGGTAACTGGTGCAACGTCTGCTGCTAGTGGTCCTGTTGATAGAATTATCGATAAGAATGGTGTTGATCTAGTAGCATCTTCTTCTGGTAAGTTCCTTCTTACTAACGAGCAAGTTTACACCCTTGTACTAAGTAACCACAATGGTCGTGCATTCAATCAAAATGAAGGTTTGATTGTACCATCTATCACTCTAGCAAATAATACCGAAGGTACTGCAGGAGCACTGACTATTGCTAAAGATAGTGGTAAAGTTTCTGCTATCAACATCGCAAATGTTGGTGCTAACTACGACAACGCAATTGTTACTATTGAGAGTCCACAGTTACCTGGCGGTTCTGTTGCTACAACCAGAGTCGAAGTTTCTGGTGGTAAGATTTACAATGCAGAAATCTCACTTGCTGGTTTTGGATACACAGAACCACCTTCCGTAGTTATCAGGGGAATTGGTAATGGTAGTGGTGGTGCTATTCTCGAAACAGAAATCGAAATTGATACACCTGCTGTAAGAATGGGTGTTGCTATCGATCAGGAAGGTCTTACAGACTCTACTGTTCCAACACACTTTGACTTTGCACATCCTGTATATCTACAGAATGATACTGAGTATGCACTTGCAGTTGAAACTGACTCAACTGATTATGAACTATGGGCATCAAAACTTGGTGAAGTTGATATCTCAACTAGCACTGTAATCACTACACAACCTTCACTTGGTTCTGTATACAGATCACAGAATGTTGACAACTGGACTGAAGATAACTTTGAAGATCTTAAGTTCACTCTATATCGTGCAGAGTTTGATATCAGCAGAACTGCAACTCTAGAACTAACCAACGAACCACTTGGTTATGAACTTCTAGGTAAAAATCCATTCGAGACTAACGCTAGTGCTAATACTCAAGCAACTTCTAAGTTGTTCGGTAATAACAATTCAATCGTTAATGTTTCTCATAGAGACAATGGATTTGAAACTTCTGGTAAGTCTTATGTATTCTTCAAGCAAGCATTACCAACGGGTGGAGTTACATCCGATGTTCTGAATAGTTCACTATTCCAGATCACTAACTCTGGTATTGACACTTACAATATTACTTCATCTATCCCATCCTCAGGTTCTGGATTTGGTGGTGGTACACTAGCATATGCTTCATACAACAGAAAGTTTGAAACTCTGTATCCACAAGTCCAGTATCTAACGTTTACTGCCACAAAACTACTTTCGGAAGTTAAGACTACGAATGTACAACCAGTTGACTCAACTGATACCACATTCCCATCATATAGTCAGACTGAGTTTGAGAGAACGTTCCTCAACGAACCTCACTACTTTACCAACCAGAAGATGATTGCTTCTAACATCAACGAAACTCTGAATGATATTGATAATTCGTTGGTTTATAAACTGTCTCTTTCTTCTGAAGTATCTCACCTATCACCAGTTGTTGACCTAGGAACTACTAGTGTTAAGACTGTAACTAATAGAGTTGAGTATGCAGATGGTAAAGAAGACAGATTTGGTAGAAGAGATCAGATTGTTGAATTCTATCCTGTATACAGATTTGAAATAACTAACATGGGTGGTACACAGATTCAGAATGATCAAGCAATCGAGGGATACAATTCCAAGGCAGTTGGTACTATCGCTAAAGTTGATGGATCTACCGTCTATGTAAGAGTCAAGACATCTCAACTATTCCAAAGAGGAGAAAGAGTCGCACTCGGTAATCAACCTACCGTTGTTGAAACAGTAAATGGTGTTGAGGTTCCTGCAGCAACTGTTGATACAAACCCAATTCAAGAGTTTGTTGATATCCCAGATGCATCTACTATTGAAGCAAGAAACCCATCAACAATTACTGAAGTATATACCAACACAATTACAGGTAAAGCAGTTATCTGGAATAACAAAACCCAGAAACTAACCCTGAGAACTGATATCCATCCTATCAATGATTCCTTCACTGATAGAATTATTGATGGACTAGTTTACAATAGAAACGCAGCGGTTGAAGATCAACTACCTGATATCTTCAGAGTTGGTGACTTTATCAAGTATCCTAATCAACCAGATGATGAAGCTCTCTACTGGGAGATTGGAAGAGTTGAATATGCAAATGGTATTAAGTTTGTACCAGAGAATACTTCCAAGAATACTTCTGGTGTTGCCAAGTATGTAACTAAGGAAGTATCGATCAGTAGTCCAGCAACTGCAATCAATGTTCATCTCACGATGAATACCAAGGATCTTGCAAATGCTAAAGTTCTATTCAAGTACAAGAAAGCATCTACTCAAGAAAACTTTGCTGATATTGATTGGGAATACTTTAACGGTAATGGACATCCAGATACTAGTGATATTGCTACTCCAGAGAACACTATCTCTAGTGTTGTCGAGAAACAAACCTCTTATCAGGACATTACATATTCCGCATCAGGTCTTCCTGAATTCTCTTCTTTCGCCATCAAAATTGTAATGAGAAGTAACGATCCAGCATATGTACCTAAGATTCAGGACATCCGAGCAGTAGCATCCTTCTAATTCCGCATATGGACTATATCAAGGTCGAGGGACATGACGGTCTCGTAAGGGACGAAAACACAGGTGCCATCATCAATTTGGACCAATCGGCTATAGACGCCAGACGTAAGGCGCGGGGATTAAGTTCCGCGCTTGACGACATAAATATGTTGAAGAATGAAATCTCTGAAATTAAGTCCCTACTGAGAGAGCTACTCAAAAATGCCAGCAGTTAACGTCGCACGTACTGATACCTTTGAACAGCAAAGGATCAAAATCAATACTATCGCAACACAAATTTTCGCAATCTCTGCTGGTGGGTCTGACCTATCAACAGGTATTCTTAAACTTGGTGATGGTAGTCTAACTACACCTTCACTAGCATTCTCCAATGAAGCTGGTCTTGGTTTCTTTAGACCAGCAAACAAGACCTTAGGTATCACATCCTCAGGCAAAAAGTTAGTAAACTTTACTAACGAGGGACTGATCTCCTTCAAGGATATCATTGTACAAAAGAATATTATTTCAGATCTTGTTACCAGTAATCCTGGTTCTCTCTACGATGCAGGATCTTTCCAAAATGTACAACTATTAGGTGGTACTGGTGAAAACGCAACTGCAAATATCACCGTTACCGAGTATGTCTTTACTCAAACTTCTAATGGTGCTGGATATGAGTATGGCAACTACAGTGAGGCAGGTCTAGAAGGTGGCAGTGGTAACGACGATGCTACCATTGACTTTGAAGTTAAAGGCATCGAAGCAACTATTACTAACGCAGGTTCTGGATATCTGCCTGGTACGTATGAGGATGTCCCTGTACAGAACGTAAGTTCTTCTGGTAGCGGTGAGACTGCTACCGTTACTGTAGGTGGTACAGTCGATTACGGCGGCAGTATATCGAATGCTGGTACTGGATATGCAACAGAAGTCTATTCTGACCTTGTAGTTGTTGCAGCAAACCCAGCAGCAACCTATGTCGTTACTTCTGTAAGTAATCCTGGCACTCCTCCACCAAACAACATCTATCAGTTGAATGGTTCAGACAACCCTGCACTAACTCTAGATAGAGGAAACACATACAGATTTGATGTTTCTGATTCATCAATGAGTGGTCACCCACTTATTTTTGAAGACACAAATGCTGGTACTCTTGATCCACAATACTTCCAAGTAGTAGAACCTGCTAGTGGTAACTTCATTGATTTGGTTATCAAAGAAGATGCTCCTTTGGGTGATATTGTTTATGCATGCCAACTTCATCCTGGCATGGGTAACACTATTACTGTACAGAATGGCACAACTGGAATCTATGGTCATGGAATGACCGCTGATGTTGAAGTTGATTCTAACGAAGTAGTAATTTCATTCGATATCAAATCCATTGGTTCAGATTACAATACTAATGATCTTGTATCTGCAGATATTCCTAATGGTAGTGGATTTGAATATCAGTTAGGAACTCCTGTATATCAAGGTACTGTAGATGCTATCTCATTCAATGATGATGGTACTGGATACAATAAAAATGATACACTAACTGTTAATGATTCAGATATTGGTAACAAGGGTGGATCTAATTTCCAATGTAGTGTTTCAACGCAACCAGGCGCTGTTGATAACTTCAGTTTTGTATCTAAAGGTACTGGATATCAAACAGGAGACGTACTAAAACTACCAGATGAAACATCTGGTGTTAACTGTGTAGTTAACGGTACGATTGCTCTAGAAATTAACTATACATCTGGAAACGCAACAATTTCTGTCTCTGATTCATCCAACCTGAGTGTTGGCATGAGCATGAGTGGTTCTGCTGACTTTGAAGGAACTGAAACTATTGTTTCTATTAACAGCGCCACATCTCTTACTATGTCTGCTGCACCAACTGCAGACGGTACTTCTGTTGTTGACTTCGCAACCATTGACCCTGCTGACCAACTTGAGGTAAGCAGCACTGTTGGTATCTACGCGGGAATGATTATTACATTCACCTCTGGTACTGCATCACTAGGAACTGGTACAACTACTGTATCTGAAGTTGACAGAGCAAACAACATCGTTACGATGTCTGAGGACTCGGGAGAACCAGGCACCGCAGTTGCAACATTCACTCCAGAATATGGTGCAAATCCATCAACAGATTGGGAGATTGAAGTTGGTGTCCTTGGTGTTATCGAAGCTGCTACTATTAATAATCCAGGTAACGGTTACGAATTCCAAGATGTTCTATCTGTAAACCCAGTTTCTCTGGTTGCTCCACAAGTATATACAGTAACTAATATCGATACTCAGAAGATCGACTTTAGTTCAACTATTGCTGATGCTGCAATGGTTGTTGGTGATACTCTAACTGATGGTGGTGAGAAGTCAGCAGTAATTATCTTCAAGAACAGTATTGGTGGTAACGTTGATTATGTTCTAGTTCGAGAAGGTGAGTTTGCAACAACTGATACTATTACCAACTCAAGAACATCAGTTGATTATACACCAAACACAATCAAAGATGGTTACAGATATCTAATCGATGATCAACTAGAACCATCTATTACCATGTACAGTGGTGATACTTATGATTGGGATGTATCTAACGATAGCAACGATGGTCACGTCTTAGCATTTAGTGCATTCCCAGATGGTCCCTATGGTCCTAGTAAAATCGAAGATGTTGCTGTAACTACCGCTCAGTCTTCATTTGCTATCAGTGTTCCTAGTACAACTGGTATCTTAGCAGGAATGGAAGTTGTCTTGACAGCAGGTCAAGGTATTGTTGCTGGAACTAAAGTTGCATCTGTTGATAGTGCAACATCTATCACAATGGACACTGCTGCTCTTATTTCTGGTAGTTGTACTTGTACTTTCCGTGGTGTTGAGTACACCAACGGTGTTGAAAGACTTAGTGGCGTTGTTAGATTCAGACCATCTGCTGATACTCCAAGTCCACTTTACTACTACTGTAAAGCAGTTAGTGCTGGTCATGATGATGAGGGTGGAACCGATGGTCATGAAGTAGCAATGACAATTGACCAGAACAACCCTAGGGTATTTGGTTCTGGTGCAGAATTTATTGTTGCTCAGGTTCAGCAGGTTGATACTCTGGTTAGTGATGTTGAGACAGGAACTCTTACTTTAAGTAATACATTATCAACAGATGCAACGATCTCAAATCTAAATTACACAACAGGAGATGGTAATACTTTAACACTAACCAATCGTTTAAAGACTCCTATCATTGAGGGAACTAGTGACGTTGGTGGTATGACCATCGCTAGTTCTTCGACAATCTTCCAAGGTGCTATCAATATTAACGATGTGATTCAGATGAGTCATGTTAGTGGTAATATTCAAAGTTCTGGTGAAATTAAAACTACCACCAGATTCAGTGTTAATGATAAGATCAGACTTGCAGAAAATGTCATCTCAACAACATCAACTGATGACCTTGAGTTAAGAGCATTTACTGGAAGACTTGTTAAGTGTACAAACACCACGGCACTGGTCATTCCTTCAGGTAGTGATGCTGAAAGACCTACGACTTATGCACAAAATGGTGCTATCAGATTCAACACTGATACACAACAGTACGAGGGATATAGCGAAGATACTTCTACTTGGTCTTCTCTTGGTGGCGTTAGAGACTTGGATGGTAATACCACCATTCTAGCAGAAGAATCCATTGGTGCAAATGATAACACCCTATGGTTCATCAACGATGGTGATAATTCTGTTAAGTTCACCAAGAACCACCTATCATTTGAAAGTGCTAAGACAATCAGATCTTCAAATACTGCTGCTCCTAATTATCAGAATTGGGTTGCTAACGTAGCAGTTACTGTTGGACTATACCTCAAGTATGAGAACAACATCTTTGAAGTAATGGTTGCTGGTACTACTGCTACCAGTGGTAACCCACCACTAGATGATAGTGGTACTCAGTTTGTTAATGGTACTGCAGAACTTAAGTGGACCCATCTTGCAGTTGGACCACTCGTCTTCAGTGAAATTGAGGAGATGAGAATTGGACCTACTGGTAACCTTCCTCTATCAATCAATGGTGATCTACGACTCGCTGATAACAAAATTTCAACAGATATCAACGATCTAATCATTCAACCTAACTCAGGTAAGAAAGTTGTTATTGATGCTGTCACTTCACTCGCAGTTCCTGTTGGTAGTGATAATGACAGAGGTGTTTCAGTTCGTGGTTCTGTAAGATTCAATACAGACTCTCTCCAGTTTGAAGGATATGACGGAAATAACTGGGGTTCACTTGGTGGTGTCAAAGACGTTGACCAGAATACTTACATCATTCCAGAAACTGCACCTGGCGCTAATGAAAATATTCTATACTTCTTCAATGATAACAACAACACTCTGAGACTCACTACGACTCATCTTGATTTTGACGCAATTGATACAGTAAGATCTGTAACTAGTGATGAGTTTGAACTGACCGCATCTCTGCTTACTATTGATGGTGCAGCGACTACGTTAGATAACACTTCATCAACCAATACTTTCTTACATTCTGCAAAGCAGTTCTTTGACATTGGTATTTCTGCTGGTCTGACTGTTGACCCAGTTCTTCGCATGGACAACCAAGGCGACCTTACTTTCAACGTAGGATTTGGAACTGGAACTTTCAGCGGTATCAAACTATACGATAAAGAACTGAAGAGCACTGAGATGACAGATATTAGAGTAACATCTAAAGATCTGAATCTAGTCAAAGGAACCACAGATAATACGGGAACAAACATCTATGTAACTGCTACTGAACTTTCAGCAAAAGTTGTCGTTACTGCATTCAATCCAACAGATGGTTCTAAGGAGTTCATTGAGTTTGGAGTTCTTGACGACGGAACTGATGTTATCTTTACTGAGTATGGCAACATCAGAACAGATGGTATTTTGATTGTTCCATCCTTCGTATACACCGCAAACAATGAAGTCCGTCTAAATATTGCTGTAGGTAGTGGTGTGGCAGATACCGAAACTGTCAATATCACGGTAGTTTCACACGTTACTAAGAAATAAACATGGCATCTATTAAGGAGAAGCTCGACTCAACTGGTGGATTTTCTATTGATAAAACAGTTGTAGTCGATGAGAATAGAAACGGTAAGGATTTTAACACTCTTGAAATAAGAAATCGTCATTTCTCTGATAGTAAAATCCATACGTTTATTCTCAGAGGTACTAATACCGCTGTACTAGCACTTGATGATGTTGGAACTCAAATTACCATTGAACCAAATACTGTAAACTTTATTACTGGAAATATCCTTGGGGTAAATCCTCAAGGTGTTGTTTATTCAGCAAAGATTGAATCCACTGTACATTCAAACGCAGGCGGTGTTGTTACATGTTTGTCTTCAATGACAACTGTAATTAAAGATGATGTTCCTGCAGGACAAACGTGGTCTATCGCTCCCATTGGATCTCTAAACAGATTTAGCTACTCTACAACCAGAGCGGGTACAACTAACAACATTAAGTGGGTTGTATGCACTCAAGTTATTGCTATTGAATGGCAGTAAGCTAAATAAAACAGAGGAAAAATAGGCGGAGCTAGACAGCACCATGAGTTTTAATATCAATTCCGACAAAGAGTTTATCAGGGGTGGCGATCCCAAACTCATCGGTGATAATGAACTTACAATCAGGGGTGGTACTGGATCATCTGAGCGCGAAATTTTGCGTACTCAACTCGATGAGACCACTGGATTACCACGTGTCGGTATTAACCGAACTGGTCAAAGAGTTAACAACATTGTTATTACCACGCCAGGTGCGGGTTTCACCACGCCACCTAGTGTTATTATTGGACCACCTAACGTAGCTGGTGGAATCCAAGCACTTGCGTCTGCCTTCATCTTTAACGGTGAAGTTGTTAACGTCGCTATCAATAATCCTGGTTCAGGATATACTGTTGCTCCCTCTGTAACAATTACTAGCGATAGTGGTGTTGGTGCAACAGCAGAAGCATTCCTCGATACTGTTGACTTTGAACTTGACATCAACGGTGCTATTAGAACCTCAACGTCTATCATTTCTGACACGGCGAGAATTCTAAACCTCGACATTGACAACTTTATTACGCCTGACGCCAACTTCAGAGCACCATATCTGAAGAACTTCATGAACAACACTGGTATCCCTTGGGATGGCAATGTTATTATCCAAAAAGATTCTTACAGATACTTTGGTGCTAACCTCTATCAGGCACTGAATACTGGTAAGACTGACGCGGACAAAGCTCCTACACACGTAGATGGTGTTGAACTAAACGGAGAAGTTCAGTTCAGACACATCGGTTTCCGCGTTGTTGACGAAAATTCATTCGCTTATAATCAAACTGGCGATGATGGTATCTTCCCTCGCTCAGTAACTCCTATCCTTGGTGATAGATCAAACAAAATTGCAACTACAGAATACGTCCTTAACCTAGCAACGAATGACGTTGGTGGTCGTATTTACGTTTCACAGCAGATTGGTAGTGACGAGAACGATGGTCGCTCTGCTGTAAACCCAGTTAGAACAATCAAAAAAGCATGTCAGTTGGCATGGCAGACGCCTGGCGTCAAAGAAACTGTTATTGTTTCTGGTGGTGATTATGTAGAAGATAACCCAATCTCTATCCCACCTGATGCATCTATTGTTGGTGACAACTTGCGTCTGGTAATTATCAGACCTGCCAATCCTGGCAAACACATCATGAAGTTCGGTGATAAGAACTACATCATTGGTGTTACTTACAGAGATAAAGTTGACTCCATTGGAGATCCAGTCTCCACGTGGGACTTTGCTATGGTCTTCGACGACAAGCAAAGAATTATCATCGACCAAGACACCAACGGAGACTTTGGTGTTAACTTCCCAGTTGGTCACCAAATCTTTGGTCCTGATCAGTTCCGTGTTGACTTCCAAGAGAACACTGGTCTCTCATCACTACAAACTGGTCTAGAAGTAGTTGGTGTTAACACTGGTTCTAGAGCAAAAATTATTGGTGTTAAATTTGACACCGAACTTGGTGCCAATGCATATACAACTGGTGAACTCGACGTTACCCTGACTAGTGGTTCTTTCCTAGAGGGTGAAAGTTTTAACTATATTGTTACTGGTTCAGCAGGAACAGATCTTGGACTTGCTGTAACTGAAACTGCTGGTGAGAACAAGATTAAACTAACGGATGATCCATCTTCGGATATTCCACCAGGTACATATATCTACCTTGATGATACAGATGATATTGACTTTACTCAAGGTTTCTACGAAGTCAAAGACATTGATGATGACAATGCTCCTAACTATTGGATCGTAGAAGTTGTACCTATTCTGAACGCCTCTAGTTGGGATTCAACTAGAACAGCAAATATTGATCTTTTATCAGCAAACATTGTTACACAATCAGTTGATACCACTTCACTATCTTCAATTAGAGCAGAAGGTGAAGTTGTAAGTGTCGATGAGGATATTGTATCACAACTACCTATCCAGAAGATTGACTTCTCTCTACAGGGAGATCCAAGTATTGCAACTGGTGGTTTCCAGAATGAGCAGTTTGGTAATGCAGAAGATCTTGGTGGTATTGTAATCTTCACCAACGAACTGGTTGGTAGAGATAACTTCCACGACTTCAAAGAGGGTCAAGAAATTGAGATCTCTGGTCTTCCAACCTCTGCACCTGACTTATCATTCCTCAATGGTAAGCAAAGAATTTATAAAGTTCTAGAAGATGCTGATGGTCGTGCAAGACGTTTTGTTATTCCTAAGAAGTTTCCTGGTCTGACACAAGCAGACTTTGATCCTGGTCAAAACGCAACAGTAACTTCTTACTCCAAGTCAGTTACTCTATCACTACTTAACTCACCAAACACCTTCCCACTATCTACTCCCGTAGACAGAAGGTTCCAAGACGCTTGTACTTTCCTACGTAACAACAGAGACTTCATTGCTGATGAAGTTGTTGGTAGAATCAATGATGAATTTAAGACCACTCATTACTCAGTATATGATATTGGTGGTACTCCAACTGCATCATATACTCCAAGCAATGTAGGATATGACCCAACATCTGGTTTAGTTACATTTACTGTCAACAACCATGGAATGAATGTTGGTGATGGTATCAGAATTGCTGATAATGGTATTGTGTTTACTTGTGCCATGGATGGTTACAAGACTGAACACCCTGCACCACAATCACATCACTTCTCTAGTGGTAAGTCACTACCTATTCTACAGGCAGATACTAATACATTTACAGTTAATGTAGGACAGACTCAACCAAACCAAACATTTACTCCTTCTAACGCAATATATGATCCATCAACTGGTGATTTAACTCTGGAGATTGGTACTCACTCTTTATCTACTGGTGAGGGTATTGTATTTGAACCAAATTCTCTGAAGTTCACTTGCAACATGGACGGTAACCAATCCGTCAAGTCATATCCACGTCCTGGCATTGACCCATACGCTGGAAAGTCAGTACCTCTAACTGGAGTTACTGATACATCGATCACCATGAATGTTGGTGTATCAAGACCTAACCAATATTTCACTCCAACTGATGCTCAATACAATGCTGGCACTGGCGACCTAACTCTTACTGTTGGACAGCATGGTTTGGGAGTTGGTAGAAGTGTTGTTATTAACGACAACTCTCTAACGTTTACCTGTGATCAGGATAACAACCAGACTCAGCATACTTATCCTCGTTCTGGTCAGGATCCATATTCAGGTAAGTCTATTGAGATTACTGCTGTTGGATCATCAACCCACACCCCAACTGATGCTGATTATGATGCATCAACTGGTGTTATTGTATTCACTGTCAATAGTCACGGATTCTCCAATGGTGATTATGTCAAGATTGACGACAATGCACTAACTTATAGTTGTGATTTAGATGGTAATGCTACCAACCACACATATCCTAGAACAAACCACGATATTGCAAGTGGTCGCTGGTTCGCAATCAACAATAAAACTGCTAACACCTTTGAGATTAACGTTGGTCCTTCTTCTTACACAGGTACTCATACTTTTGTAAGTGCTGCTAGCAACTCACTACAGAGACAAGACGGAACCTTCACTGTTAATGTTGGCGCAGCAGGTTCTGCATCTGGTTCTACTCACACGTTTGTTACCGCTGCATCTGGTGCAGTTAAGCATGAACCTCAGTCAGCACACACCTTCGCTGGTGCTGTAACTGGTGCTGTTAAGCACTTACCAAGATCTGCTCACCAGTTCAAGAGAGCAGTCGCTGACTCAATCACTACTGGTGGTTCTGACTTTAAAATCTTCCTCGGAACAACTAGTGATGTACACACTTATGTAAGTGGTGGTACTGTCAAGTTTGGTGGACAAACTTACAATATCAGTGCATTTACTTATGATAACGTTGCTTCTGGTACTGCAACCATCACTACTTCTTCTCCAATTCCTGGTTTAGCAGAAGATTCGATGGTAGAACTAGATGGTATTCTCCTATCATGTAGTTCAGGACAGAAAGAATATCCAGCATTCAATATCAAGGGTAGTGATGATCAGTGTCGTCAAGACGTTGTTCACTTCATCAACGCTCTAATTAGAGACCTTGAGTTTGGATCAAACTTCAATATCATCGAGGCTGCTAAGAAGTACATTGTTGGTGCGAAGATTGGATTCGTTGAGAACGAAATTATCCAAACAGTTCGTGGTATTGAGTATGCTAGACAACTAGCAATTCTCGCAATGAGAAACTGGAGAGAGGATAATGGTACTCCTAATGATCCTATCTACACTCCAAAGTATTCTTCACTCCCAAGATACTTCGATGACACTGTAATTACATCAACTGCTCCAAACGCACAAGGTGTTGCTTGTGATGATGTAAGATCTGCTATTGATAGTTTAGCGTATCTATGGGTAGATGTTCTAGCAAACAATGCATCTGGTACTTACTTAGATGCAGCATACTTGATTGCAAGAAACAAGGATGCTATTGCTGATCAGGCACTTGCTGATACCGAAGCAAGATATCCATCATTGAGACTCAGTGATATTAACCAGAGAAAGTGCCGTAGAGACGTTAGATTTATTCTTGCTGCTCTAATCAGAGACCTTGTACTTGGTGGCAACTCTGGTATCATTACCAACGCTGAACTATACTACACAGGTTCTGCACTGACTGGTGTTGATGCATCTGTACTACCACAGACAAGATATGCATATGAGAGAGTTGAATTCTACGCCAAGGCGGCGATGCGTAACTGGTCTGGTGGTGACGTTATCCAGACTACTCCATCGTTTGCGACATACGATTCAACCAATGGAACTGTAGTTGTTAACTTCCCAGATCCAACTCAGTCAATCACGACGGATGACAGAATTGCATTCCAAGAGGGTGCTCTAACATTCCAGTGTGATATGGGTCAGGGTGCTGCTAACCATGCAAGTCCAACTGATAACGATAGAAACTATGGTAAGAGTCTCGCAATTACTAACGTTACATCCAGCAGTGGAGTTACTAGTGTAACATGTAATGTTGGTGATGCAGGAACTGCTGCTGGTGTAGCACATACATTTGTAAGTGCTCTGACAAATGCAACTCTCATCATCTACAACCCAATTGATATCAGCACCCCAGTTCCTAAGTTTGAGGACTGGAACACCCTAGTTGATGCTAGTGGTTCTGCTGCTATTGCGGTTCATACTCCAACTGATGCTACTTACAATCCTGCTAACGGTGACTTCACAGTTACTGTTAACAACCATGGATTGTCCACATCAAATACAATCCGTATTGCACCTGAGTCATTCACATTCACTTGTGCAATGGACGGCAATAAGACCGAGCATGCTCTACCAGGCATCGGTCAGAATGCATACGGAAACTCACTACAAATTACTGGAACTACCACAAATACTTACACAGTAAACGTTGGTGCTTCTGGTCCAGATCAACAGTGGACTCCATCTGCAGCTGATTATAACCCAGCGACTGGTGCTCTGACTTTGACCATTGGCGAAGACCATGGATTGTCACAAGGCGAAGGAATTATCATTGAAGATAATTCACTGAACTTCACCTGTGACATGGATAACAATGACTCCGTTAAGTCATATCCACGTCCTGGCATCGATCCATTTGCAGGAAGATCAATGCCTGTTACGGCAGTGACTGCAGATACGATCACTGTTAATGCTGGTGTATCGAGACCTAACCAATACTTCACTCCAAGTGCAGTTACTTACGATGCTAACAATGGTGACATGACTGTTACCGTAGGTCAGCATGGTCTAGGTGTTGGACGCAGTGTTGTACTTGAGAACAATTCGTTCACCTTCACCTGCGATCAAGACGGTAACGCAACTCAGCACACCTATCCACGTCCTGGCAGTGACCCTCAAGCAGGTAAGTCAATTGCTATCACTGCTGTTGGTTTTTCAGCACACACGGTTTCTGACGCTGACTACAACGCATCAACTGGTAATGTCAAACTAACCATCAGCAATCATGGTTTTGCTAATGGTGATTACATTAAGGTTCTCAACGGAACCTTGCTATTCACTTGTGATCTAGATGGCAATCAAGTACAGAAGTCTTATCCTCGTGCTGGATATGATTATCCATCTGGTCGCTGGTTACAAATTAGCAATGTAACTACAGATACATTCGACATCAACGTTGGTCCTTCTTCTTACACAGGTGCTCACACATTTACTGGTGCTATTTCTAATGGTGTTCATAGACAAGACGGAACGTTCACTATCAACGTAGGTAATGCTGGTTCTGCATCTGGTTCTACTCACCAGTTTGTATCAGCAACTACTAATGCTATCAAGCATGAACCTCAGGCAGCACATACTTTTGTAGGTGCATCTTCAAATGCAGTTAAGCACCTTCCACAATCTGCACATACATTTGTAAGAACTACAGATGATTCAATCAATGTATATGCGCCAGGATCTGCTCCTCTATGTGCAAACGTAGAGTCTAGCATTTCCACTGAGATGGAAATTCTGGATGGCATTCTTGAGTTTGCTTCTAACCCAGATTCATCCACAGCAATTGAGCCTGGTTCACTTACCAAGAATACTGGAACTCTTTATGATACCTCGGATATTATTACATATCCTGATAACTTCATCTATGACCAAAATAATGTCAGGATGGCAATTCGTGGTAACTACGATGACTATCCAATTATTGAGGCATCTCCATATACCCAGAACTCTTCTGTTATCTCCTTCCTAGGTGGTGGCGGTGCTCTGGTTGATGGTTCTAAAGTTAAGCAACCTAACTGTCCTTTCCCTGGCTTGGAACTTGACGGTTCTGCAACCTTCCCCAATCAGGGTAAGTCGATGGTTGCATCCGCATTCACCATCGTCTCCTTTGGTGGTACAGGATACAAGGTTATCGAAGATGGATACACCCAGTTGGTTTCGGTCTTCGTTATCTTCTGTGCTGATGGTGTCCTTGCTGAATCTGGTGGTTATTGCTCCATCACGAACTCTGCTACGAACTTCGGTATCTTTGCTCTACGTGGTAGAGGATTCAGAAGAGAAGCATACACATTTGACGTTGGTACAATTACCAATGTTTCTTCTACTCCTACTGGTAGAACTATCTTCACCGTTGGTGGACTTGGTAGAGAACCACTAGAACACTATGTTGTCAAGATCGACAACCACTATAACACCAACCCAGATATTGAATTCTTCATCGATTCTGTTGGTGCTGTTACGGTTGGTCCTCCTTTCTCTGCACAACTTACTATTGACAATGGTACTGGCGATGCTGTTGATGTAACCAACGTCACTAGTGGTCAACAGATCTCACCTGGCTCACTGGTTGGTGAGACTATTAGACTACACAGACCATCTATCGTTAACTCCTCCTCCCACACTTGGGAATTCGCAGGTTCTGGTACTAACTATCTTGCACTACCTGAGAACGGTGGTACTAAGGTTGTTGCTAACGAGCAAGTATCCGAAGACTACGGTAGAGTCTACTGCTCAGGTACTGACGAACTTGGTGACTTCAAAGTTGGTACGTTCGCACAGATCGAGAACAGAACTGGTGCTATTACCTTCACGGGTACTGTTACCATCTCTGAAGTTGAATTCTTGAAACTGAAAGGTGGTGACACGGTTGTTACTGGTTTCGACGCATCTAACACTCTTGGTGGTGCTAACTCCAGTGACTCCAAACTACCTACTCAGAAGGCAGTTAGAGATTACATCACTAACAACCTTGGACCTTACATCAACAAACCATACTCCACGAACGCTGTTCCTAGAGCACTGGTTGAACTTACTGACTCTGGTAAGATTTCTGTTGACCAGATCCCAGCACTAAGACCATTTGAAGTTTACACTGTTGCTAATCAACAGGAAAGACTCGCAATTGAAGGCGCACTTGCTGGTGACATCGCGATTGAACAGGATACATCAACGTCATTCATTCTTAACAATGACCTTGATAGTCAGTTCCTTGCCTTCAGTGTTGATACTTCACTACAGTTTACTCTCGGTGATATCTTCACTGGTAGCGTATCTGGTGGTCGTATGCAGGCTACCGAATACAGACAGGGTGTTGTATTCTCAATCAATATTAGTGATGGTGGTTCTGGTTACTCATCTCCACCTAACATCACCATCACTGGTGGTAACCCACAGTCTGGTTCGGTTGAGGCAAAGGCAGAAGCAGTTATTGCAAACGGTGAGGTTGTTGCAATCGATATCGTTGCATTCAACGGATTCAAGGGTGGTAAAGGATACACCATTCCTCCAACTGTAACTATCGCTGCTCCTGCTGGATCTGGTTTACAGGCACAAGCAAATGCACTAATTGAATCCAGATTGTATGGTGACATTGTAAACAGAATCAAACTAGAAGATACCGATCAATTCGATTCAAGTGATGTTCCTTCAGTTACTATTGATATTGACAGAGCAATCAATACATCCTCTAATGATGCTAACAACTGGGTATCACTATCCTCTAACCAAATTTCTGCAACTGACATCGTATCTGGTGTTATTGAATCTGACAGATTGGCATCTGGTGGTGCTGCAAACTCCTTCACATTCCTACGTGGTGACCAGAACTTCGCGCTAGCAGTTCAGTCTATCAAGGGTGCTGAGAAGAGATACTTTGCAAAACTAACTCAGAACTTCAATAGTGGTTCTAGTGAGATGGTATTCTCCACTCTACCAGAAGCACTAATTGGTCACGAGATTCTAAACAACGTTGTTGGTATCCAACCTAACACCAATATTACTGGTGTTCTTACAACTGGTGGATCAACAACAATTTCACTAAACAACCCAGCAACTGCATCAATCGCTGCTGGTACTGTTATCGAATTTGAGCGTGGTGCTTCACCTCTCATCTTTGATTCTACTTACACTCAGGGTAACTTCGTTGATACGATTGTTATTTCTAACGGTGGTACTGGATTCACCAACGGTCAGTTCTTCGATGTTGATCTAACTGGTGGTACTGGTACTGGACTCAAGTGTAACCTAACCATTGCTGGTGGTGCTATCAATGAACTAACCGTAACTGACGGTGGTACTGGATTCGATGCCGACTTCAATATCACTCAGGCACCAACTGAAATTGGCGCTGGTTCTGGTCTAGTTCTACTTGCTAAGGTCAGCACTGTCAACAGACAGTATGCAAACGTTGCAATGGACGTTCAGAGAGTTTCTGATCTTACCATTTCATCCGACCTATACGGAACCATTGGTGTTGCAAGATTCAAGAAATCTCAGTTCACCATCGGTGCATCAGGTAATGGTTCAGTTGACCTAAACGTTGGTGCTGACTCTGGTCTTGACGCTGACCTTCTGGACGGTGCTCAGGGTGCATTCTACCTCAACTCTGGAAACCAGAATGCTGGTACTCTACCAACTGACCGACTCGCTGGTACGTATAACATCAGCGTATCTGGTTCTGCTGGTAACGCACTGAGACTACAAACTGGTACTAACAACCCAACGTCCAACCCAACTCCAGATAACTTCGTTGGTGGTATTGTTGCTAACACGGTTAACAACAGTTCTAACCAGTTAAGTGATGGTGGTGCTAAGAACCTAGTAATGACCATCAGAGCAGGTGGTTCTAGTTTCGACGCTTCCTTCGGTGGTGTAAGACAACTTGCATTTACTGACAATGATAACATGTGGCTCCGTGGTTCTGGAACTGGTGTTACCAGCTTCGGTTCATGGGCACTAATGTGGAACTCCCTGAACGATGGTATCGGATCAGGTCTAGACGCTGACAAACTTGATAATAAGCAAGGCACTTGGTATCAGAATGCACTGAACATTAACTTCGGAACACTATCTGATAACAGACTACCTGACTGGATCGATCAAACTGCATTCAAGGATAAGATTGAAATCAGATCTTACAATGGTGATACTCGTTACAAGATCTACATTTCTGGTCAGATTCTAAATGCTACCCCATTCACGCCAGGCAACACAGTCAACCTGTATAATGCTAATGGTCAGGGTACTGGTGTTATCGATATTGATAACATTATTATCAACAATGACACACAAGATAATGCAAATGATTATACCATCATTATTGGTAGACTAACAACTGGTAACTTTGTTGGTGCTGAAACTATTGGTACAGCATCAGATAGAAAAGAATTCCAAGACTTCACTATTGATATTGGTAACACTATTCCTATTGCTACCCTTGAGAGTGACGGATCTACCGCAAACCTCAGACTTGGTAGAAAGGATGGTATTGCTTCCTCACCAGGCATCTACTTCAGTTCTTCTGCACTGACTGCAAACTACAATGCCGCAATCGTAGCATCTGGTGGTACTGCAACTGATGGTTCTGGTTCACTAAACGTTCAGGTAGAAAACGCAGATGCATTCACTCAGAATGGATCCGTTATCTGGAACGCAGGTAACATTGAATTCCAGTCAGCAAACATTGCAGACACTGGAGTCAAGCGTGATGGCAACGGTGGATTCTCTGCTGGAACTATTACCCTAGATGTTGCTGGTGGTGCTGAACTAATTGGTGCTGCTTCACTCAACGTCCTGAAAGAAGGCGACACAATGACTGGTGGTCTAACCATCGGTACTGGTTCTGCTGCTACACAGGGTCTATCGGTTTCGGGTGATGTTGACTTCCTCGCTACTCTAGATGTTACTGGAGATCTGAATGTTGACAGTGGTACACTCTTTGTTGATGTATCACAGAACAACGTTGGTCTTAACACAGGAACAACTCTAGTTGCTGGTCTAACATTAGACATCCAAGGTGGAACAGTTGGTGCTATACGCCTACAAGGACATGATGGATCAAGTCATAACATGTACTTTGATGGCAGTAAGAGTGAATACTTCGATGATGCAAATCATGCGATGATGTTCCTCTCCTCTGGATCACAATCCAGTACACATCCTGGAGAAGGAGCACACTGGATCTTCAATGGTAGAGCACAAAATAGAGACTTTATCTTCCGCAATAACTCCAATAACAAACTAACCATTCAAGGTGACGGTGGTCTTAATATCACAAACAGTGGTACTAACAGAGCAATCCAAGCAGATAATGATATCGCAACTAATTCAAACTTTATTGCTGGTAATGCTGGTGATAACGGTGGTGCTGGTCTATCACTACTTGGCGCAACTGGATTCAGAAACTACAGAGTTGGCAGCAACTTTGTTGCTAACAACATGTTCGCTGTTGAATACTCCAGTAGCGTTGGTGGTAACTCCTTCAGTGGCGGAACTATTATCGCAGGTCTGTTTGATGGTACAAACGCAAGAGTTGGTATTAACACTACCACCCTCCAAGGTAATGACCCAGAAGCAAATAACCAACTAAGGCAATACATCCTGAACGTTGGTGGTGACATGAACATCAATGGTCAACTATTCCAGAACAACTCTGAATTCGTTACCTCCAGATGGACAGAATCACCTAACGGCAATGATATCTACAGAGCATCTAAAGTTGGTATTGGTTTCTCTACCGATAAAGATCCTGGCTATGCACTAGATGTTGAGGGAGACTTCAACGTTGTTGGCGCTACTTACATTGGTGGAGTCAAACAGTATCAAGACTCACAGGGTATCATCAAAGCATACAATGACACCATTCTATATGATGTTGACTTGGATGCTAACAGTAAGTCCTTCTCAAATGGTCCTATCTTTGTTGCCTCTGGTGTTGACATTGTATTTGGAAATAATGCAAGTTGGACCATCTTATAAATACCGTTGAAGATATAATATATCAAGATGACAGCAGGTTCAGAACTTATTGTTGATCAACTCAATCTAACTGGTGGTCTTGTCATTAAGATGATGACCACCACGGAAAGAGATGCATATTTTAATTCACCAGATCCAACTGGTAAAGGTGCGTTGATTTATAATACAACCACTGGTTACATGGAATTTTATGATGGTGTTGAATGGACACCAACCAAAGCTGGTTATCAGGTACAATTCTAATATTTAAGGACGACAATGAACAAAATTATTGCAACTAAAGATGTTGGCACTAACACTTGGACAGTAACTAAAGAAGTTTCTGCCTCAAGAGATCTTCACGTGTCGTTCGCTTTTGTTCGTGGAGGCGAGACTGAATTTGATTTCGAGAAGTTAAATTTCGGAATTAAAATTTATAGAGCTTCTGGTGAAAAGGAATGCCTGTTAAATTATAACTGGCCTATCTCAGAAGCACTACGTCATAAGTCAAACAAAGCTCCATACTTGGAAGAGTTTGATTTTGTTTGGGATGTAGATGAGGCATATAAAATTGTCATTACTGGTGGTGAGGAAATGCAGCAATCATCTCACGAAAGTATGTTTGCTGTTCCTAGACCACCTTCACCTTATAATTCATGGGTATGGGATGGTACTGAGTGGAAAGCACCAGTAGGACCATATTCACACACTTCGGAACTATCCGATTATCAAGTCTCTGGTTCATCTAAGGACACGTTCTCTTGGGATGAAACTGCAAAAGAATGGAAATTGGATGTTGATGAACCAAACCCAAGAGACGCATTAGCAAGACCAGACAGAGTTGTTGATCCTAACAATCCTGTTGGTTGATAAATAAAATTAACATCGTAATAGTATTTCAAGGAATAGTATGTCTTCCATTACAGTAGAAAAAATCAGATTGACTGGAGCACTACAAATTCCAGTTTTGACCCAAGCACAAATCGATGCTCTGTCTCCTGAACAGGGTCAGATTGTGTACAACTCTGATATCAACTATATCCAAATCTATGGTCCATTTGATAACTGGGGACTAACTGATATTGGTACTGGTAATGACCTGTGGGACATGGAGAACCAGTCCAATAACGGAACTAACTCACAACTCTTCAAGAGTCTAGTTGCTCGTGGTGATAACGAGGGTCCAGATGCATTCCAAATGGCTGCTTCATACTCGAATGACTCGGGTGCATGGGCAGGAAATACTCGTTTCTTGTATCAGTCTGGATTCCAAGGATACCAAACTGTTGCTATTCCTAAAGATGGTTTATACAGATTTGAAATTGGTGGAGCAAGAGGAGGAAAATGTTCTAACAGAGGTGTTACCATCATGTATGGTGCATCAGCAACTGGTGACTTCTATCTAACGAAAGACCAAAGAATCACCATGGCAGTTGGTGTAGGTGGTGGTGACTATTCTTCGCCTCATGGAAATGAGGCTGGTGGCGGGGGAGCAACGTGGGTCTTTGACTCCACAAACAATAATTTGTTGATGGCAGCTGGTGGTGCTGGCGGTAGTGCTGGTAACACTTGGGGCACATCATGTACTAGAGATACAAATAAAGGTAGAGGACAATCCTCTCAGGGTGTACAAAGTTTCAGTTGCGCTTACAGCGTTTCTGCACCATCTACTGGTCAAGGCGGAAATGCTAACGGTAACTATCACGGCGGTGCTGGTGGCGGTTTCCAAGGTGATGGCGCTAATGGTGGAACCCACTGTGGTAACGCTAGAGGTGGCGGCGGATGGGGTTCTGGACTAGTTGGTGGTACAGGAAATACATGTTATACTACTGGTGGTTTTGCTAACTCTGGTGGATTTGGCGGTGGCGGCGGAGGTCAGTTATCTGGTCCTGGCGCTGGTGGTGGATACACTGGAGGATGTACGGCAGGACAGTGGTCTTCTTACAGCACCCACGGTGGTGGCGGTGGATCATACAACGCAGCAACTACTAATAACTCAATTTCTGCTGGTGGTAACACTGGTGGTACTGGTGGTTATGCTGGTGCTGGTTATGTTATTATGACTTGGTTGAGCGAGTAACATGGATGATGAACATGTTCCTTTCCTTATGGTTCCCAGAAGGGTAAGTAAGGAAAGGTTTGATACTTGTCTTGAATGTGAACACTTTCGTCAATCATTAAAACAATGCAAGATTTGTAATTGTTTTATGCAAGCGAAGGTACAATTCCAAGATGCAAAATGTCCAGACGGACGGTGGGGAACATGGAAACCCCGTAGGACTACTAAATAATACACACACTATTTCACGTGATTACAATGGCACAAACACCTGAGCAATTAAAAGCAAATTTTGAAGAACAACTCGGCAATGCCGAAAAACAGATTGCTGATCTAAAAGAGAATCTAGCGAAAGCAGAAGAATACAGACTGAAACTTATTGGTGGTATTGAAACCCTAGCACTACTAAATCCACCAGAAGAAGCAGCAGAAGCACCAGCAGAATAGTCCCAGATCCCTTCTTCCTAAATAGGTAAGAAGGGATTTTTGTGTGTAATGGCATCTCCAAATTCAAGAGCTGAACTCATCACTTATTGTAAGAGGCAGCTTGGTGAGCCTGTCTTACAAGTCAACATCGACGACGAACAGGTAAACAACGTTATTGATGATACGTATCAGTTCTTCCAAGAGAACTGCTATAACGGCATGGAGAGGTGCTACCTTACCCATTCACTGACTGCTGATGACATCACCAGATTCAAAGCAACAGTAACAACCAGCAATGGAAGTTCTGATTGGAATGAAGCAACAAACTACATTCCTATCCCACCACATGTAACTGGTATTAGTAAAGTCTTTGGTTTAGTAAGTAACTCAATTCGTTCTAATCTCTTCGGTGTTGAGTATCAACTATATCTAAATGATCTATATGCATTTGGATCACTTGATATCCTCAATTATTTTATGACTAAACAATATCTAGAAACTCTAGATATGGTTCTGAACAATGGTTCATTCCAGCAGTTCAGATTCACAGCGCGTCGTGATCGTTTATATCTTGACGTAGATGCTGACTTCCTTGCAGAAGATAAGTATCTGCTAATTGAGGCACATAGGATGATCGATCCTACAGATGCCACAGAAATGAATAATGATCTTTTTGTTAAAAAATATGCTACTGCTCTCATGAAGAAGCAGTGGGGTATGAACTTAATCAAGTATAACAACGTCCAACTTCCTGGCGGTGTTACACTCAATGGTAGAGAGATCTATACAGACGCACTAGCAGAAATTGAGAAAATCGAAAGCGAAGTTCTCAGTAAGTATGCAATTCCACCTATGGATATGATCGGATAAAATGCCTACCAGTCCCTATTTTCCAACTTACTACGCAGGTCACAGTGGCGAACAAGGTCTCGTACAGGATCTTGTGGATGAACAAATCAAGTTGTTTGGTACAGATATATATTATATCCCTAGGGTAGTCCTGCAAGACAGCACTCTGGATGAAGTTAGATACTCTAAGTATCAAGAACAATTCCAGATCGAGATGCTGCTGCAGAACGTCACAGGTTTTGGAGACAACGCAGAGTTCATCAGCAAGTTCGGTCTTCGCATTACAGACGAAGTAATTTTTCGTGTGTCCACTAGAAGGTGGGATGAAGAAGTAGCAGAACATACTCCTAATCTCACACTCGATAGTAGACCCAATGAGGGAGACTTATTGTACTTCCCTCTAACAAAAGATATTTACGAAATCAAATATGTAGGAAAGGAAGAACCATTCTTCCAGTTTGGTAAGATTCAATTCTATGCTATCACTGCTGAGATCTATGAGGTTGGTAGTGATGATTTCGATACTGGTGTTGAAGAGATTGATAGTATCGAACAACTAGTTGATAATGCCATCAAACTATTCATGGATCCTGGCGGTACAGGAGACTTTACTGTCGGTGAAGAAATTGTTGGCGACGAGTTCCTTGCTAAAGCAACTGCAACTCTCACGGGAGATGCTGTTACTGGTATTACAATCACAGACGGTGGATCGCATTACAAGGTTGCTACACCACCATCAGTAACTATTACAGGAGACGGAAGTGGTGCTACAGCGACTGCTACAGTTAGTAGCACTGGTATTGTCAATGGTATTACTATCACAAGTGGTGGGAGCGGTTATAGTTCTCCACCTACTGTCACAGTGGACTACTCACCCAAGGATAACAGAGCAGAAGTCAAGTCTTGGGACAGCGCAACCAGAGCTCTCGAAGTCATCAACAGAACAGGAACCTTCACTACTGCTGAAGTAGTCACTGGTCTAACTTCAGGTGCTAAGTGGAGTCCTGAAACATTTGACACTCTAAATAATGTCAGCAGCAACTATGATCAAAATAGACAGATCGAAGATGAAGCTGATGACATCATTGACTGGACTGAAGGTAATCCATTTGGTGAAGCTGGTAATTTTACAGGTAGTATCTAATGTTAGGGTCACATTTTTATAATCAGATTGTTCGTAAGAACATCATTGCGTTTGGTACGCTCTTCAATAATCTAACGATGAAGAGCACGGATCCTAGCGATGGTACTGTGCTGGAAGAAATTAAAGTTCCTCTAGCATATGGTCCCAAACAAAAGTTTCTAACTCGTCTAGAAGAGAACCAGTCTAACAGAAAAGTTGCAATCACTCTACCACGTCTCTATTTTGAGATGACAGGAATTGAATATGATTCTTCCCGTAAGACATCACCAATTCAAAAATACAAAACGATCATTGCTGATAATGGTAATGAGATCAGAACTCAGTATGTTCCTGTTCCTTATAATTTAAATTTTGAACTTGGTGTTATGGCAAAGTCTCAGGACGATGCATTACAAATTACTGAGCAAATTTTACCATATTTCCAACCATCATTTTCAGTGACTCTTAATATGATTCCTGAAATGAATGAGAAAAGAGATGTTGCTATTGTATTAAACAATATTTCTCATGAGGATGAGTGGGACGATAGTTTTTATGAACGTAGATACATTGTGTATACACTTAACTTCACAATGAAGTCATACATCTACGGTCCATACAACACTGCAGATGTTATCAAGAAAGCAATTATTCACGAAACGCTTGGTGATAACTCAGTTAACCGTAGAGTTATCACAAGAACATATACACCCAAAGCAACAACAGATATTAATACCGATGGTGTCATCGATGTAAACGACGATGCACTATTAGATGCTGGTGATGACTTTGGATTCAATGAAGGAATCGAATTCTTATGAGTAGCCTAGAAGAAAATATGGAAGATATGCTTAACATCAGTGCTGAGGTTGTTGAGGAATCGAAACCATCTAAACCAGTTCCACCTACTGTTGACAAGGAAGATAAGCAAAAAGACTACGAATATACACGTGGAGAACTGTACAGTCTCATAGACAAGGGTCAGGAGGCGGTACAAGGCGCTTTAGAGGTCGCACAGGAGTCAGGGCACCCTAGAGCATACGAGGTCGCTGTAGCGGCAATGAAGCACGTCGCAGACATGACTGATAAATTGGTTGATCTTCAGAAGAAGATGAAGGATCTAGATGCAGAGCAGAAAAAAGGTCCATCTTCCGTAACAAATAATGCCATGTTCGTGGGTTCTACTGCAGAATTGCAGAAGATGCTTAAGGAAATGGGTGGAGGAAAAAGATAAATATACCCGTAAACCCTCGTCGAAGTTATCATGAGAGATTATAAAGAATTCAAAGAACTCTGTGAAGCTAAGCGCGGTCTCTACGCAAATATCCACGCTAAACGAAAAAGAGGAGAAGCACCAGCGAAACCAGGTAGTAAGGACTACCCCGCAAAGGATGCTTTCAAAAAAGCGGCGAGGACTGCCAAAGAAAGTTTTGAACTCGAAGAAGCAGCCTGGACCAGAAAGGAAGGTAAGAAAAAGTCTGGAGGTCTTAATGAGAAAGGACGTAAATCTTACGAAAGAGAAAATCCTGGAAGCGACCTTAAGGCACCAAGCAAAAAGGTTGGAAATCCCCGTAGGGCATCGTTTTGTGCTCGAATGAAAGGGATGAAAAAGAAACTAACTTCCAAGAAAACCGCCAACGATAAAGACAGTCGTATCAACAAATCTCTACGTGCGTGGAATTGCTGACATACTTGTGAAGATAGTGTTAAGAACACGGATATATACCTATTAATTCTATAATTAGATAATGAGTTCTGAACTGAAAATGCGTTTCAACGACACTGATCTCACGCGACTGATTACTGCCTGTAAACTCTACCAAGAGAATACAGGTAGTGAATGGATGTGGGAACAATATGATGATTTAATTAATAAACTCAGAGCGTATCAAGACAATTATTCGACGGACTAGCAATGAAGATTCTATTCGCGTTTCTGGCAACACTATTCTTAGCAGCACCAGCATGGGCAGTTGACGTTCAAATGGGTTATGAAGGTAATCTAGTATTTGAACCAGCAGAGATTACAATTGCTGCAGGAGAATCGGTTCATTTTGTAAACAACATGCTACCACCACATAATGTAATCGTGGAGGGTCGTCCTGACCTTGCTCACGAATCACTCGCTATGCTTCCTGGTGAAGAATTTGATATTACTTTCAACGATGCAGGTGACTACACTTATTGGTGTGCTCCCCACAAAGGTGCAGGCATGATCGGCACGGTACATGTAGAATGAAAAAGTTCAACACAGTCGTATTAGATATTACTGTGACAGTATTAGACTTTCTCTATGCAGGGAGAGACTATCCAAGATTCTGGGTGCTTGAGGAGATTGCTCGGGCACCATATTTTGCGTTCCTAAGTGTGTTACATTTTCGTGAAAGCATGGGACTACGTGGACCAGAACATCTATTTTTGATGAAAGAACACTTCGAGCAATCAGTCAATGAAACAGAACATCTGGAATATATGGAAAGTCGGGGTGGTAATCGTTATTTTATCGACCGCTTTGTTGCCAAGCATCTCGTTCTTATCTACTATTGGGTTAACGTGGTTTATTATTGGGTGGCTCCTGTGTCTGCTTACCACCTCTCCTATGAGGTAGAGATTCATGCGGCAGAAACCTATGCAAAGTATCTTGCTTTCCATGGGCACGACGAGAAGATCCTTGAGATCTTAAATGATGAATTGAATCACTCCAGAGAGTTACAACTCGCTATGGAGAAAATCACATGAAATGGAAATGGAAAAACGCAGAACCTATGGAGTTTACAACAAAAGAAGAAGTACAGGAGATGATCGATGATGCCATACGACAGCATAATCGTAATGCTTCAATTATCAGTATGTGTGTTGGTTGGGTTGTTCTCGCACTTTTTGCTGAGGGTCTTCTTCGACTCATTGGAGTAATACCTCCACTATTACCATGGTTAAAAATTACACTATAAAGTTATGAAAGTAGGAATGATCGGACTAGGACGGATGGGAGAAGGTATGTCCCGCCGTCTAATTGCAGCAGGACACGAAGTACATGGGTATCGTAACAATTATAAGAAAGCAGAAGAACAATTTGAAAAGGGTTATATCAGTGGATGTACCACTTCTCTGGAAAACCTTGTTCAAGTAGTACATCAAAACAAAACAACTGGAGAGACGCCTGGCGTCTTTTGTATGGTTGTACCAGCAGAAACAGTAGAGGACACACTCAATGAGCTATTACAGTTTTGTGTGGAAGGAGATATTATTATTGATCATGGCAATAGCAATTTTAAAGACTCTCGCAGAAGGGCAGAGCGACTTGAAAAATTGGGCATCCAATATATTGACTGTGGTACTAGTGGTGGTGTTTACGGCTTGGAGCGTGGATACTGTCTTATGGTTGGGGGCAGAGGTGGCGCAGTCGCCGTTTGTGCGCCTATTTTCAACGCACTCAGTTCAGGGATCTCTGCCGCAGACAGGACCCGTCCTGGAGACTACGTTACACCTGCTGAGTTAGGTTGGTTGCACTGTGGTGAAGCTGGTGCAGGTCACTTTGTAAAAATGGTTCATAACGGTATTGAATATGGGATCATGCAAGCCTACGCAGAAGGATTTAATATCCTGCATGAAGCTAATGCTGGGTCAAAATACGTTAAAGAAGGTGATGCTGAAGTCGCTCCTATGGATTGTCCAGAAGACTATCAATATGATATCAACGTTGCTGAAGTGGCTGAGTGTTGGCGTCGTGGTAGCGTTGTTGGCAGTTGGTTACTTGATCTTACCGCTGATGTTCTACGGGGCGATAGAGAACTTAGCAAGTTCGATGGAGGAGTATCAGACAGTGGTGAGGGTCGTTGGACTGTTCACAGTGCTGTGGATCTCGGTATTCCAGCCCCTGTTATTACTGCTGCTCTCTACTCAAGATTTGAAAGCAGAAGACTTGGACGGTTTGCGAACAAAGTCTTAAACGGAATGCGGGCAATGTTTGGAGGTCATGATGTTAGGTAATGTATTACTTTGGATCTCAATACCGTTTGTATGTGCCACAATATACTTCGGGCTACGAAAAGGTGAAAATGTCTACTACGAATCTGAGAACTATAATGGAAACGGAACAGCTCACTAAGGGCATAGTTATATTTGGTGCAACAGGAGATCTTTGTAAGAAGAAACTAATTCCTGCTTTACATAAACTCTGGGAGAAAGGTCTTCTCCCAGAGAACTTTTTAATTACTGGTTGTGCTAGGAGAGATCCTGGCACAAATATTTGGAAGGAATCTTTGGGAGAATACCCTGAAGAGTTCTTGCACCATTTGGATTATGTCTGTGCAGATCTCGATAATGTAGAATCGCTGCATAGCATTCCATCATACTTAGACGACATTACATATTTTCTATCTGTACCACCAGAGAGGTATGCAAATGCAATTGCCAATCTTAAAGAAGCTGGGAAATTGGATGACCCAGATCACTCCAGAGTGGTTATCGAAAAACCCTTTGGACACGACTATAAATCTGCTGATCATTTACAGTCAGTGGTGGAGCGACATCTACGCGAAAAGCAAGTCTATCGCATTGACCATTATCTTGGCAAAGATACTGTTAACAATATTCTTACTACACGGTTTAGCAATATTCTGCTGGAACCTTTATGGAACCGTAATTTTATAGAAGAGATTCAGATCTTTGCTTCCGAGACTATCGGTTGTGAAGGTCGCTCACAATATTATGAGACTGCTGGTGCTGTACGCGACATGCTACAGAATCATATTCTACAAGTCCTTGCTCTAATAGCAATGGATGCTCCTAGTAAAATGAATGCTAGGGAAATCAGACGTGAGAAGACAAAAGTTCTCGCGGCAACTAGACTATCAGAGAACATTATATTGGGGCAATACGATGGCTACCGTTCTGAAGAGGGTGTTGATACTAACAGTGGTACTCCTACCTATTTCGCTGGTACTTTATTCGTCGATAACTGGCGTTGGGAGGGCGTACCTTTTAACGTCATGACTGGCAAGAAACTACCTTATCAATGTGTGGAGGTAGTTATTAAATTGAAGACACCACCACTTCATCTCTATGAAGGAGAAACTGGAGATCGTATTGTTATGCGTCTCCAACCCAATCCTCACCTAGATATTAGGATCGACATGAAAACGCCAGGTCTTAGTGATGGTGTTGAGTTGGCAACTTTAACACACGACTATCCACAGGATAGAGCGATTGATGGTTATGAAAAACTTCTTCATGATGCTGTTAATGGAGACCAGTCCCACTTTGTACACGCCGAAGAAGTCATGGAATCATGGAGAATCGTTGATGATCTTCTCTGTACTGGCGAGTCTTGTCCTATTCGTACTGTTCCTTACATCTATCTTGGTGGATGGGGACCACAACACAAAGTACAGTTTATCACCAACTGGGATTATCCATCATGAGTTTAGATAAAAGACATGCTCCTCTTAATCAAGAGGAGTTAGAAGAACACAAAGTTCTAAGAAAAAGTTTAAGAGAACGTATTAAACAACTCCGTATGGTGGAGTATATTGATGATGATGAAGAACCAGAAATCTTTTTGGATGTATCATGATACTAGAATTTGCTAGGTTTTGTGGAAGAACACTAAACAATCCATGGGCATGTGGGTTTATGGCATGGTGTCTTGTGTTCGTTCCCATACTTGGTATGTGGGCAGTTCATAAATATGGATGGGAACATTGGGAGCCGTTCTCACGCCATGTATCGGGAGAAACACCTTCAGAAAAAGAGTGACGAATGTGCCAAATTGTGGTGGGAGTGGCATCGCCTGTGGCGAAAAAAGCATTCGGTGCGCCAGAGGCGAGAAGAGCATGGTGTGATTGCTGTGATGAGTTTGCAGAAATGTGTCACGAAGAAGCAACCACAAATCCTAGATATAAAGATATGAAGATGTATTGGAATGAACCTCCTCCTGAGACCCCTAGAAAATAATAATGACCCTGTTTGGAGTGTGATCTTCAGTATCATGCTGCTCCTAGCAGGGGTTTTTTATGTCGTCTACTATATACTTGGTATTGACGAGAGAGAATCCCATGGGAGCGATGACACCACCCAGTCGGAAGAGTTGTTACAACTTCCGAGTGACAGAGATCAACAGAGTCCTTGATGGAGACACAATTGATGTCACAATTGATCTTGGTTTTGACCTCTACAAAAAAGAACGTGTTCGTATCGCTGGTGTTGACACTCCTGAAAAACGCACGAGAGACTTGGAAGAAAAGGCACTTGGATTAGATGCTACCAACTGGATGAAAGAAAAACTA
>Ga0163109_10000156_pt1 | contig 54584 bp, 47 predicted proteins | sample CRUFie1St13metaG_FD_108704 | JGI IMG/M metagenome (GOLD analysis project Ga0163109, IMG submission 108704) | Marine microbial communities from the Costa Rica Dome - CRUD Field 142mm St13 metaG | ecosystem: Environmental > Aquatic > Marine > Oceanic > Photic zone | place: Costa Rica: the Eastern...
CGGTTTGTAAAAGTACCAGTAGTTAATGTACAGGCACTGTCTTGAGTGGGGTCAAGGCTTTCCTGCCCTGACCAGTTATCATAAGTAAACTTAAATTCATAGTTACCCGAAGTCAATGAAATATCTCCTTCATAAACACCGTCTCCATCTGGGTCGGTAAGTTGATTTGAGTTTCCGCTCCAGCTATTCATTGTACCGCTGACATACACGTTTGTGTATGATGAAGTGACATTGTTCATGTCAATACTGAATGTGACTTCTACCGGAGAACAATTTGAACTGTGTAATCCAAAGTAGGAATAAGTGTTTTGGGAATATACATCCCATTCACCAGCCCCTGTGGTCCAATCTGTTGAACCTCCAGTAACCGTTCCTTTGCGGACCAAAGTGTTGTTGGCGGTAGAACCTGTACCTACTGACCAAGAAGAACCTGGATCAACTCCCGGAACGCCGATCACGTCAAGAGTATCGGTGCTTTTAACGAGAATCAATGCATCATCACCATTAAAGTGAGATACAGAAGGGTAGCCCAACACAGTATCTGCTTGGAATTGCATCAAGCTGTCCGCTTGGTTGGTTGCAATCACGTATACATCGTAAGGAGCAATGCTCGCAGAGGTTGTAAATGTGTTCGTGTACGAACCACCGTTGCCGCTGAGGTAAACAGTGTAACCGCTCAAAGAAACGGTCGAACTTGTAGGGTTGTAGATTTCGAAGCCCTTATTGTTTGAAGAGCCCTCGATGTACTCTGAAAAGTACAATTCGCCACAGTTCTGGGCGCTTGCAAAGAAGCCTCCGAAAATTGCAGCCAGTAAGAAAATAATCTTGCGCATGAGAGTTGTTTGTTAATTGACTTTAAAAATAGTGGTTTTAGGTTAAAATTTCATTAATCAAAATCAAGGGTTAGTTTAAATCTCTTGACCACACCAGTTTGTGAATCAGCGACATAAAGTATGTTGTCGTAGTAGCTGATCGCACTTACGTTGCCAAAACCTCCTAAGGTCTCAATGGCATTGGTTTCGGCAGTGGAAGCCGGTGGTGGAGGTACGCCTTCTAGACCGGAGCTGGTGAATTGGTACACACTATCTACACCGGTATCGGCCACGAACAAAAATTTAGATCCATCGCCTGCGAGACAGAGGTCCACAGGATCTTCAAATCGCTTGGGCGTTTGAAGGTAGCTGGTGCTGTTTGGATCGGAAGTGGAATAGAAGATGGGTTGGTAGAGGGCGCCAAAAGGTCCTTCGGTGAACTGAATGTGCTGTACTTGAATTTCCTGGTCTTCGTTTTGGTTGAGGACCCAGAAATCAGGACTGTTGTTCGCGGTGAGCTGAGGCGCTTGTGTGAAGCCTTGGAGGGCCAAAGGATTCTTGAAGTAGTTCGAATAGGTAGCTCCGGTGGCGGTGACTGGGATGCTGGATATCCATTGATGGTCCTTGGTGAATTTCAAGACAGCATAATCTGGTCCGAAACCGGCGTTGTTGTTGCTCACACCCGTTCGGCTGAGGTAGTAGCTGTTGTTTTCTGCAGGTAAATTGGACCCAATTATTGCAACATCTGTAAACTTCACTTTCGCATCGGAAGAGGAGAAACTGTTCTTGAAATAGAAGGGGTGCACCAGTACGGGTTCCGCCACGACATTGCTAAAGCTCAAGGTGTTTTGATCGTTCACTAAATTCACATCGTACAGTGCGGTAAGGCTATAGTCTACGCCCGAAATGGTGGTGTCGTAGGTACCAATGGCAAGCAAATGGAACGAGCGGTTTTGTACTACTTTCCGTACTCCAGGGATGGTGATGCTGCCCTGTAAATTTAGCGCGAGGTCGTACCTTAAAATCTGATCGTTGGCACTGTCCACGACATAGATAAACTCATCATAACCCACGTGAACGTCAACAGGGCTTTGGGCCTCGTTTATGTTCGGCGCGATGGGCACATAGCTGATCTCGCGAACGTCGTAAGTAGGGATTTCGATGAAGTCCAAATCCGTGCGCTTGCCAAAGTAGTTTTCACAACTCATCAGCAATAGGCCCACTATCGGCAACAGGATTTGTACTCTTCTTACCATGATAGCGGTTTTAATTTTAGTCCCAAGGTGCCCTGATAGGTGCCATATGGGGTAGGCATGGCGCCAACGCCCCATTCCATAGGCCATCCGCCTATTTGACCCTTCATGCCAAAGCCCATCCAAGGCAGTGATTTCTGACTGCCGACCTGGTAGCCGAGGCTGGTCCAGTAATAGCTGCGCCATTGGTATTTAAGACCGGCGGCGTAGTATTCGGCATTGTCCGTAGGGTGGTTGAGTTGGAAGCTTGGTGTGAGCTTTTGGTCGCCGGATTCCCAAGCGGTCCATTGCAATCCCATGCTAAACATTTGCGGTGTCGCAGCCAAGGCACTTTCATCGCCCACGGGAAGGTTGGAGATAGGAGTGTTGGGACCGAAGTTGGTAAGCGCTGCTGCGAATTGTAGGTCTGCGATGTCCAATTTATATAAGAACCCAAGGTCCAAATACACATTGTGCGCGCGGTATACCCATAGTTGTTCCAATCCGTATTTCAACTGCATTCCCGCGTGGAAATATTCAGAGAAGGCTTGGCTGATTCCTAAGCCTACGGAGGTCAAAGTTGCAGAGGTTGTGGCCCCGGTTCCTTCCGGTTGCCATACCGTTCGTTCTAAAATAGAACCAGTGCTTAGGGAATTCAAGGTCAAGGCAATGTGCTGGCCGTTGGCTCGAGATTTGGTCAATGCCACAAAATCATGTGAGATGGCGCCGCCTAAGGCGCGGTTGGAGGTAAAGAAACCTTGTTGGTTGCCTCCGCTCACCAAGGCGGGGTTTACCAGGGCACCGAAACTGTGCTCGGTCATGGCAAGGCTGGCGCCACCCACTCCAACGCTCGCCGGGTCGATAGGAAGCTTTAGGAAGGTGAAGGCACTAAGTCCTGCGCGTTCCTCACCGTAGGTAGGTAATAATTGGCCACGCATCGTCATGCTTGAGACAAGCAGGAGAACGATGGATGCTATGTACTTACGACTTACCATTTGATCTGAATTCCTGCTAAAATTTGCGTCGGCGCCGAGTATCGTGCCGGGTTTCTTGGGTCTGTTCCGTATTCCTGCGGTCCGTTGAATTCTGGACGAGGATCGCGCCAAGTCAATGGGACATCATCGCCGTATTCATAACCGCCACCGGTGATAGGGTTGACTATTTGTGCATTTCGTCTGTTGGTGATGTTCATCACTTCAAGGTTGAGGAGAATACCTCCCGTACCAAACTTCACAAGTGCGTAAGAAGCTTTACCATTGATTCCGAACCAATAGCTTCCGCGCCCGCGTAAGTAGTTGCTGTTGTCGACGCGGTATTGTGGGCGGCCAAGGTCGTTGTAGCCTTCCAAAATTTGAGGGGTATAGCGGTAGCCCGAGGTATACTGCGCGTTTAGAGAAGCACGGAATCTACTCGAATCGCTTTGGTAGCTGATCCCTGCATTGAATTTCCATGGGCGGTCCCAGGCCAAGAATTGTTCTTGGGTGAGGGGAACCTCTCCGGTTTGGGCTATCTGAAGGGCACTTTCGCGGGCGCTGTTTGATTTACCGCGTGCTTGCTGGTAGGAGCCGTTGAAGAATGAGTTGAAATGATCGGTGAGACGTGCGTTTAATTGGGTTTCGATACCAATTATTTTGGCGTAATCCTGATTGATGTACATCGTCTTGGTGACCGGACGGCCCGTGGCATCGGTGGTGATCACACGACGTGAAACAATGTAATCAAAGCGGTTGTTGTTGAAGGCATTGATGGTCCAACCCAAGCGTGACCCGAGCAAGGTTTTATACCCTACTTCGTAGGAGATATTGACCTCCGGATTGAGGTTCGGATTACCCAAAGAAGAAAGGAAGCTACGGTCTTGGTATTGTGGATCCAGACCGGCATACATGAATCGCGGATGCGGCATACGCATGCTGTGCCCATAGTTGAAGTACAATACATTGTTTTCAGTGACGGGGAAGCTCACGTTTAATCGGGGCAACAAGCGTACTTTCCAACGCAAGCCTCCGGCGCCAAAGGAGTTTTGGAGGTATTGCCCGCGCACGGCATCCAGAACAGGGGAGCTATCATCAGCCACGGCATTATCGGCGAAAGCCCCCGGTGCCCAGTAGTTGAAACGCATTCCCAAAGTGGCTTTCACCCCTTTATATTCGATGCGGTCCTGTGCAAAAAGGCCGCCTTTTTGAGGGCTTACTTTCCAAATATCATTGCTCGAGCCAATACTTACCGAGGGAGTTGTCGTAGTGTCGTTAATGACAATAGGGGCACCGACCCAAGGACGGTAGACATCCACCCATTGGTATTCTGTCAAGGCGTGCTCGATACCACCGCTGATGGTGTGGATGGCGTTTGGTTGGTAGCTCAATTTTCCTTTGAGGGTGTGCTCCGCCGCGTAGTGGTCGTGCCAGATAGGCGTGATTCCACCGTTGTTGACCAATCCGTTGCCTGGGATTAAATAGTAATTGCCGTAGGGGTCGTTCGGGTTGAAGACGGTGAGGTCTCCAGTGAAGATGTAGTCCTCATCATAGATTTGGTCAACGGTCTCGGTACGGAACGGTCGTCCGTTGGCATCGGCGCGTAGGTTGGTGAAGAGGCGTCCAGCCGATACGGTCAATCCGGTTTTCTGTGAGAGGCGTTTGTTGTAGCCCAACACGGTCAGGTTGCTGTGGTGGGTATAAGTCGTTGCGTTATCCAGATTGTTACTACGTTCGTATTGGAATCCCGGTGCCAAGAGAGCATCGAATCCGACGATCTGTAGGGTCCGCGAATTTTGATTTACTTTCAAGCTGTGGCTGTTGGTCAAGGTGAGTTTACCAAAACTCTTGCTCGCATAACTCAGCTTCACCGTATGTGTATAATCATTGCTTTGGCGTGGTGCCCAGAGCTCGGGATTTTCGGGGAACAAGCTTGATTTGAGTTGATTTGCTGTGGAACCGAAGTAGTGGTCGGTCCATTGTCCGCGGGCGGTCGTAAAGAGTCGTACTTTTTTGCTGGTAAATGGAACAGGAGTACTTAACGTGACTTCAATTTCATCGGAATTGAAAGAGGTGGCATCGAATAATTGGTCCGTTTGATAATTCAGACCCCAGCTTAATTTCTCCCCACCTTCTTTAATTTGGGTATTGATTATCCCCGCCGAGCCGCCACCATATTCTGCCGAAGCACCCCCAGTCATCAAATTCAAGGACCCTACAGAGCTCGCACTCACGTTCACCCCGCCACCGGTACCGGCCAATGGATCTTGTGCTGAGATTCCGTCGATGAGGTATTCGGTCTCATAGACGCGAGCCCCACGAATCTGGAGTCCATCGGTAGTTCGTTGAACACCAGCTTGTTGTGCTAAAACGTCTTCCACGCCTTTTGCTACCAAGGCCCCAATTTCGCTGTCGCTCAAGGTGATGGCTGAGGAAGCTTTTTCAAGGTCCACTTGATTCTTGCGTCCGACTACGGTTACGGCTTGGAGCATTTCGCTTTGTTCGTTGAGTATAGCGTCTAATTTTACCGTCTTGCCGACCCTAACACGTATATCGTTGAACTGCATGGGCTGGTAGCCGATGAATTGGAATTTGACGCTGTAGGTACCCGGTTTGATATCGTTCAAGACAAACTTCCCGTCGAAATCTGTGAGGCTTTGGTAGAAGGTTCCCACGATGGTTACCGCTGCGCTCGGCAGTGGTTCACCGGTGGCCTTATCCAATACGGTTCCGACAATTCGACCTGTTCCTTGAGCGAACACCGCAGAACTCCAAAAGAGGAGTGCACATATAAGGAGCTTAGAATACCGCATTGAAGACATGATCTAAGAGTTCCTGGCCTCCTTCATTAGGACGCGTAAATAGGTGGAGTGGCAATGCGATAAAGACCTGGTTGATTGATCCGTTTTGGGTTCTAGTAGCACCTAATGTCGTTGCTCCGTTCCACCCGGCAATCTTGGTGAGCTGCCCGTCATACAAAGCCGTTGCATCTGCTGACAGCACTACTGGAACCACACCTAAGACAATGTTTTGTGGGCGCATATCAGGGAAGCTCGCATCCAGGGCAACCAAGCTGCTGTCGTTGGTCAAGCGTGCCTGTCCGCTACTCAACACCAAACTTTCAATCGGTAAGATGTCCAAGAAGGCACCGCTCGCCATGGGCGCAGAAAGTTGCGAGGCCGTGAAGAGCTTCCCGCCCTTTTGTAAGAATTTCTGCGTGCTCAAGGCAAGGATGTTTAGGAGGTAGTCTGAGCCGGATTTGGTCGGGAAGACCGTTGCATCCGTGAACAAGGCGATGGCGTTGTAGCGAGACATGATGATTTCGTAGGTCGGGTCCCAGTAGGCGGGAATGCCCGCGCCGGTGACCGCATCCATTTGGATGTAATCATAGCTCACGTTTGCGCTGTCCATCCAAGCTTTGTAGTAAGTGCCGAGGTATTCCGCTTGCCCGTTGATTATCAAGGTATTTTCCACTGCCGGAGACCACAGGAATCCTGCGGAAGTATCAACCGCTGAATAGATGCCAGCGCGGTCTTTTGCACGGAGGTATAAGAAGTTCTCCCCCATCAAGGAGGCACCGCTTAGGCTATCTGTCCATTGGGCGTTCTTGTAGAAATCTACCGTGCCATCACCATTCAAGGCGAAGGACAAGAGGCTGGGTTGGGTTCCTATGGAGAACCAATTTCCGTTGTTGAGTTTAATCTCCACCAACTCAATGGTCTCGTCTCCATCCGCATCATTGGCGCGCCAATCCAAGGTGGCCACGATAAATGCAGAATCGGTTAAGAAGCCGTCGGGGTCTAGGTTCACCTCTGGTGCCGCATTCTTGATGGGTACCACCAAGCTTGCAGGACTTTCGTCCACAGCACCTTTATTGTCCACAGCGGCAATCTCCACCAGAATATCCGCGGTATCGACTCCGGCATCTATGCTAAATCTAAACAGGGAGTCTGTGGCGGTGGTGAAAGAACTGGTGCCGTTTACGGCGACGTTGTAGCCGGCGATAAACCCGTCGCGGTCCGTGCCATACCAATGTAATTGTACATTCGTTCCGAGGCGTAGGTCGCCGGAACGAATGATGGTATCCACCTGAAGTTGAGTTTCAGGGGGTAAATTCTTTATGGGCTGGTCGTTGTTGCGACAGCTCGCGAGAAAGACAATTACTATGGCGAGGACCGCGTGACGCATTAGTGTTGTACGATAATGCGAGCGGTTTGTAATCCTTGCTCAGTGCGCAGGCGCAAGATGTACAATCCATTAGGCAGGGCGCTGGTGTTCACGATCGCTTCGTTGTTGAAGGTGGTGGTGAAAATGCGGCGGCCTGCGGCATTGTACATTTCCAAAGTGCCTTGTTGTGCCGAAGTGATGGTGAGAACATCGCTCACTGGGTTCGGGTAATAGGTCAATGGACGCTGGTCGAGTTCGACGATGTTTAGTGGTGATGTTGGTACATACACGCTGTCCAAGGTGAGGTTGGCCCCGATGAAGTCGTTGTTGTTGCGAGGAATGAGTCGATAGTTAGAGAACCCAAAATATAATATTCCTTCAATCGCATCGAAAGTCATGGTATCGGTTACTACAATCGGACTCACATTCATTTCGCCATCTATGCTCGCATAAATGGTATCAGTGACTAGCTGCGCGTCTAAAGAGCTATATGCCGTGGTGCTTTGACGACCCGCCAATACGCGAGCGCTGTGGCTCACTGGCGCGCCATTGTTGTCGCTCACTGCCCAGTCTCCATAGCCTAAATTCGTTTGGCTGACGGCTAATTTCCCGTTGGGTTGCTCGTAACGTATATACATACCTTCGTACGGCTCCCAACCGAAGTTGGCGTAGCTCGCCGAATCCGATGGGTCTAAAACAGTAGGCGTTACGGTGCCCAAGTTTCCAGTCTTATTTGAAGAAGTTACATTGATTCTAGTCATACCGTAGTATTCTTCTACCACACCGGTTACTTCGATTTCTTCGTTACGGTAGTAGGCGTTCAAACCGATACCCACACACCAAATACCACTCCACTCAGAACCGGTTTCATCTTGAATGTAGAGGTAGCCTAGATCGCCAATTTTTGTTGAGGAGGTCACCACTCCTTTTACAGTGACTTCCTGTCCGGCTAAGGGACTGCTGCCGTTTTGGTTGAGTGTGTACTGAATATCATAGACCATCATACCGTTGTCTCGAACGGTGTAGAATTCTACGTTTGGTGTCGTTTGTGCCGTTGGCTTTACAGGCCACCAGCTTTCGTTCCCGTCGTTGTCCGCAGCGTAGATGTAGTAACGTACGGTTTGGCCGTCACTTTGGGCTGGTATTTCGTACTCGTATTCGTCAGTGGTTCCCGGGCTCAATGGCAATGTATAGACCGGCATATTCAAGATACTTACGGTATCATCAGCACTCCATGCTATGGCTACTGAATCCACGGTACCGTCGTAGTCGGTGATGTTCATGATAAGTTCTACATCTTGGTTAGAGGTAGGTACAGCCGGGTCGCGCTCGAAGTTGGCGATATATGGCGGCGCATAGCCGATATCGTAGTGTGTACTGTCGAACGGATTGATTTCGTATCCGCGGCCATTATCCCCAGTACAACCGTTGGCGTCGTGACGCACCACACCGCTTAGGCTGTTGAAGAAGGTTCCCGGTACAGGTGGTACGAATGAACCTTGAGACTGTGGAGATTGTGGGTTTACTGTGCTATGAGAGGGGAGCTTTTGTGCCAAGAATCGGTCACTGACGTTGATGGTATTTCCACTCGCATCAGCAACATTGAAGCTTACACGGTTTCCCGAGAATAAGATAACGGAAGTTACCGTTACGTTTTCAAGGGTGGCATAAGAACCTTCGTATTGCTCACCCGTGGTGAGTTGGTTGACTTGGAGGGCGTCGTTGAGGTCACCGAGGGCTACGGTATCGCTAGTAACCGGGTCTGTGGTGGTGCCGACGATGCTAAAGCTGTTCGCATCGACCAAGCTGAGCTGGTTCGATCCGTTGTATTCACCGACCACACCTTTAATCTCTACGATATCACCGGCCAACACCTGGGTGAAGGTGGAAGGCACCTGAAGCGAGCCATCAGAGGCGGTATATACCCCCATCACTTCAATCCCTGCCCACGGAGAGCTCTGACCACCTACGGCAGTATCTTGGATAAAAATGAAGGGACGCAGACCCCCGGTTACCGAGCCTGAGGCTACTTCGGTGGCCCATCCTGGAGTTACTACAACCCCTTGGGTGCGAATGGTTTGACCTAGATAGGAACTAGTATCATTACAAGCGGCCAAATCTGTGGCGCTCACATTGTTGATGTTTGTGATGCTCACGTAAGGAACGGTCTGTGCAGCTGCGCCTAGACCAAATACGGTCATCGCTAAAAGGAGTAATCGTGTTTTCATCATTTAACTATTATAAAGGGTTCTGTAAATCGTTTTCCAGTATTTAAATCTTCAACATGCAGGAGGTAGGTGCCTCGCGCAATTATTTGGCTTTCTTTCGAGAGTAGATCCCAAGCATGCTCACCGCCGGAAAAGGTGTTTTGGCTTGCATCTTCTGCGCCGAAGGAGCGGAACCAGCGGATATCTGACCCATCGTAATCTGGGGTATGCTCGAAGGTATCGATAAGATCACCCGCGGCGGTAGTAATGGTAATGCGGCAATGTGAGGGGAGGTTGGCAAAGATGATCTTCCTGCTCTCTTCTTGAAAGTTACTTTGCCCTTCCCATCCTGCGCTTAGGTAATAAGGGTTTGGGTAGGCGTAAGGACGCTCTTCGCTATTGGCTTCCTTGCCTGGGAAAGCACGGATGACACCAGCTAGGGCTGAGCTTTCCAAAGATTCTAATCCCGTGCTTGGATCCCCTTTATCGAAGGCAGTAACTGCCATACCGGTTTGCCATCCATTAGGAAGTGGGCTTAAGGTGTAGGTAAAGTCGTAGGAGATGCTATCGTCTTCGAACGTTTTTGGAGTGGCTAGTTTGATGGTCTCAAATCCATTGTTGAATCCATAGAAGTTTCCGGTGCTGTCGAAAGAAGCGATGAGGTTGAGGTCACTGGCCAAATCTGGTGTGCCAAACACATCAAACCCAGTGGAGGTAGCGTACAGGTTGAAGCCCTCGAAGTCTCGTTTTTTCGAGATGGGGTCAACGCTATTCACCGAATTTGAGGCCCAATAAATGGTGGCTTCTTGGTCGCCGGCCTCTACGCGGGCATAAGGAATGCTTGGCGGCGTAGGCAAAATGAATCTAGTGATTTTCCCGTCGCCGTCTTTGTCCTCCCCTTCGTCGAGAATACCATTGAAGTTGCCATCTTCTCCATTGTAGGTGGTTTGGGCCCAATTCGCCGCAGCCAAGAATCCACTGCGCTGCACATCATTGTTATCCGCATTCGGGTTGCCGTCCTCTATTTTCTTCGCGACCACATAGGCAAAGGCGATGGTGATTTCATCGCCAGGAGCAAAGGAATCAAAAGGTCCTGCCGATACTAGGTCTGATCGGTTCCCACTTTTGTTGAGTTCGTCTTGAAGGTCAACTCCCAGGGTGTTTTGACACCCTGGCCCTGTAGGATTTGTCCAGCAGGGACTATGGTTAAACCCATCCGCCATCTTTAAGTAGCGCTGCTGGTCTGTGGTAGGGAAGAAGAAGGTACTTTGTCCGCTGTTGTTGAAAATCCATGCGTTGTAGTTTACTTCAAAAGTAGAATCTGTTTTAGGGTGTCGGAACCCCTGCTTGTCTTCTGCGCCGAGATATACTTGTCCCACATAGCTGTCGGTAAATCCTTCATCACCCGTCGCATCGTAACAGTAGGCTAGATTCATACTATCCACGAAGCCATTTCCACCTTGAGAATAAAAAACTGCGCCGCCTGCTCCGGCTGGAGTGATGTTGATGTTGCGCACCACGGTGTTATTCCACAGCCCTATGTAGAGGTCGTCAAAGGTTTGCGCCCCCTCGTTGGTGATTGTCAGGTTAACCAAGGCCATGAAATCTGAAAAGCTGTAATTCCAATTCATCACGCGCATCTCCACTACCAAATCCATAGGGTTGATGTGGTTATTAATAGGAATGGAGGTTCCAGGTACCAGTAATGTACTATCCGAGAAATAGGATAAGAAATCTTGGTGGCTAATGGCGTCAGAATTAAAGTTTGGTGAAGTCTTTTGGCTGCTTATCTCTTTCACGCCCGATCCAGGTATGGGGTTGAATTCAAAACCGCCGCGCCCAGGTGCGTATCCCTGAGGGGCATCGAAAGCTGAGGTACTCACTCGAATCACCCCGTTTGAGGTTCCTCCTATCCAAATTCCTCCTTCGAATAAGTGCTCAATTCCCGATCCGGCAGGGTACTCCAATGACGGTGTTCCTGTACCGTCTTTATATCCTCGGAAGGCATTCCCGAAGGTTCCGGCGTTTGTTGCAGCGAGGCGTATGTTGGCTTGAGTGGTTTGAAATTCTTCAAAGTTTTGACCCTTCACCGTGAATAGGGTGGCCAAAAGCAAAGTACAAGTATGGAAGAATCTCAATCTCATCGGATACTAATTCGTGCGGTTTGAACCCCCTGTGGCGGAGTTTTCCAAAGCAGATAAATGCCCGGCGCTACATACGGTAAGGTGGCCTGCAAGTCCTTCGACTTCCAAAGCAATTGTCCGCTAAGGGTGTAAAGCTTTAGTTCGTGGCTTTTGGGGTTATCGATGGTGTAGCCTATAGGCATGGGGTTAGGTAGGTTCCAATTCTCTTCTGTACTCACCACGCCCAAATGCTGTCCTTCGAGATCAAAGTCTGCAATCACTGGTAAGTGGTCGCTCAAGGTGTAGAGTGCACTAAGGGTACTGCTGCCCACACTATAATTAGTTCCGGAATTCACTGCGTTATTAAAGTGATTGCCGTCATTCCCCACCACGATGTAAGTGTTCGGGGAATAAGTCATCCGTTGATCGCCTTCACTAATGGACTCCGAGCATAGTATCATGTCAAAGCGGTCGTCTAACCCGCCGCCAGAATGACAATTTCCCGAAGTTCGTGTGCTCTGCGTGTGAAGAGAGGCATAAGAACTGTTATTGTGCCAATTCCCAATGGAAGTAGCAGGATCTTCAAAGCGAAAGGTGTTGCCCGCAACCAAATTTTGGAATCCATCTTCATTGCTGTTGTAGGTATTCAAATCACCCATCAACAAGATGTTTTCGTAAGAATGGCTGTCCACCCAATCAATGATGGCCTCAGTCTCGCGCTCACGTTGGGACTGGTCTGAAGCAGTATTGCCCGCCTTGAAATGCGCTGCAATTACGACAAAGGTGGCCGTATCCGAATTCCCTTGAAGGAGTGCGTCCTTATAATAGAACCGAACCACATCAATCAATCGTACCAAATTATTGTTGTTTACATCCTTGGTGATGGTCCAGTGGTTAGTGATGCCAAATACATCGTTGCGATAGGCTATGCCGTTAACTATAGAGGAGAACCCATTGTGGGTGTGTTGGGCCATAGACCAATGCGTCGTGCTGCCCGTATTGAAGCTGTTGTTGAGCAGGTAGGTAAGGTTGTTGGGGTTACTCCCTATTTCATTTAGCACGACCAAATCTGGCTCAGTAGCTTGGACTATGGTTTCAAGTGCCGCCTCTTTATTCGAAGAGTTGTTGTTGGATCCCGTGCAGTACGAAGTAGTATTCCGGTAGTTTAATATGTTGTACGTCATGAGTCTAACCGTGCGGTCTTGGGCCGCGAGAGTCTGACCTAAAAGGCAGAATATCAAGAGTATAAGTCGGTTCTTCATTTTTACTGACAAGAAGGATAAAGTAACAAAAAAAGCCCGGAGAAATCCGGGCTTTTTAAGATTAAGATTGTGCCAATTCAGCTTAGCAGAGCTCTTACGATTCCGCTGATGACTTTTCCATCAGCACGACCGGCCATTGCGCCAGTGGCTTGACCCATAACTTTACCCATATCCGCCATAGAGCTTGCACCGGTGGCGGTGATGATTTCAAGGACCTTGGCTCGAATTTCATCTTCGCTCATCATAGCTGGCAAGTAGCGTTCAATTACTTCGATTTGCGCTTCCTCTGGTTCGGCTAAATCCAATCTGTTTTGGTCACGGAAGATCGTTGCGCTTTCAACGCGTTGCTTGCGCAGTTTAGTCAATAGTCTTAACTCATCGGCTTCTGTCATTTCCTTCGCACCTGCCGCGGTTTTCTCATTTAGGATAGCCGTCTTGATGGCGCGGAGGGCTTCAAGGGATACTTTATCTTTTGCTTTCATGGCCTCTTTGAGGTCGGCCATAATAGTTGTTTCTAACGCCATATCAATCTACATTATCGTGTAAGAATGAATTATTAGTTCTTATGTTTCCTTCGGCATCTACTCCAAGGTTGGAAGGTTTTTCGCTGCTTTTTTGTTCAAGGTCAACGTCTAATCCTTGACGCTTATAGGCAGGAGTACGTTCCACTTCGGTGAGGTTTTCTTTGAATCTATAACCGAATTTTTGCAATCTATTCATGCGCTCTTGAATTTTGTCTGGCAATTCTTGAGCTGCGCGCTTGGGTAATTGGGAAATAGGCTTGTCCATGGCTTGTTCCAGAGAGGCTTCCGCTTCCGTTTCTTCTTCCAATTCTTCTGCGGCCTTGATTTCAAATCTTAAATCCGGATCTTCTTCTATTGTCCCTACTTCTACGGAATCCACAGAAGATTCCGGTTGTAAGTCGAACTCAGTTGAAGGTGGTTTGAAACTGCTTTCCACAATTTCTAGATCAGCCTTGGCTTTGAGTTCGGGCATATCGCTAAGGCTTACCTCAAAAGGGTCGTAGTCCCTTTCTTCTGGCGCCTCTTTATCTTCCGTCCTTGGTGTCTCTACTTCTTCGATTTCTAACGAGAATCCATCGCCTTCAATATCGTCTAGACTAAAGGTGGTTTCTTCTTGGCCAATTGGAGCCTCCATAGCTTCAGGCATTGCTGGTGCTTCTTGAGCTTCAATCATACCGCGAGTGTTTTCAAGTGTCGCAGGTACTGGAGCATCGAAAGAGGTTTCTTCTTCCTCTGGGGTGTCCAATTCCATGCTTACCCCCCCTTCATCTTCATCGTTTACAAAGGTGAGTTCTATCTCTTCTTCTTCGGGCTCATGGGCATTGGAGAATAGATCCCAACCACCGGCAAGGGCAGGCTCGGTCCCTTCATTTGTTTCCTGTGTTTCTTCAGCAACTGGAAGTTCTTCGAATTCCTGATCGTCTAATTCATTTACTTGAGGTAAGATGCTGACTTCTTCTGCAGAAACGATACTCTCATGTGCTTCATCCTCTTCCTCAAGATCCCATTCTAGTACGTGCACAGTAGGTTCCTCATCAAGCTGAGATTCCGATTCTATGGTTCCTTCAAAACGCTCTTCATGATCTTCTTCCGGCATTTGAGGGAATCCCATCATAGGATCTTCATCTTCTTCCACATCCTGCGCTTCGAGCTCGAACTCGGATTTGCTCTCGGGAGTATCCTGGGCCTCAGATGCAGTATCTATCACTGGTGCTTTTTCCATCTCAAGATTGAGCGTAGCTTCCATTTCGGCTTCCTCGTATATCATAGGAGCTGGCGTAGAAACTTCTTCCTCTTCAGCCTCGCCAAGGTCCATTACAATGCGCTCACTGGTTTCACTCTCTGATGTAGAAATATCCTCAATGACTTCTTGAGTAGCTATTACCTTTGGCATATCCGCATTAGATTCTTGTGAATCAAGATCATATTTCACAACTTCTACTTTATCTGTAGACAGGACGCGAGTCCCGGTCGGGAAGCCCGTAGCGATGATGGTACAAGTAATTTTAGATCCTTCTTCTTCTGTAGCGCCTATACCCATAATGACATTAGCCTTGCCGCCGGCTTCACGCTGAATATGATCCGTGATTTCGCCTATTTCGTCAATAGTCACCTCGTGCTCGCCACTTCCTGAAGTTAGTAGTAGAAGAACATTTTGCGCGCCTTTGATTTGATTGTCGTTGAGGAGTGGAGAATCGAGTGCTGCACCGATGGCCATCTCTGCACGATTACTTCCAGTTCCTTCACCGGTTCCGAACAATGCACTACCGCTATTTTCTAAAACAGTTCTAGCATCGCGCAAGTCGATATTTTGTGTGTAGTGATTGGTGATGACTTCGGCAATTCCTTTAGCTGCTCCGGCCAATACTTCGTCGGCTTTAGCGAAGGCATTGCGAAATCCTAGATCACCATAAACTTGGCGCAGTTTGTCGTTGTTGATGACAATCAAGCTGTCCACCGTTTCACGTATGGCCTTGATTCCTACTTCGGCTTGTGCTTTTCGAATCTTTCCTTCGAAGCCAAAAGGTGAGGTAACGATACCTACAGTGAGTATACCCATATCTCGTGCAGCTTTGGCGATAATAGGTGCGGCTCCAGTACCTGTTCCACCGCCCATTCCGGCAGTAATGAAACACATTTTGGTTCCGGTCTCCAGTATATCTTTAATTTCACCAATACTTTCTTCAGCAGCCTGGCGTCCTATCTCTGGATCTGCCCCGGCACCCAAGCCCTCTGTCAACGAAGCACCTAGTTGTACCTTATTTGCCACTGGGCTGTGATATAGGGCTTGTGCGTCGGTATTGCAGACCATGAAATCTACACCGTTTACGCCAATATTCTTCATGTGGTTCACCGCATTGGATCCACCGCCGCCTACTCCGATGACTTTAATCACTGAGCTGCGGTTTTTGGGGAGGTTGAATTGCAATCCGTCGTCCATCATATTATTCTACATCTTCGTCGTTTTCTAACCAATCTTTAATGTTTGTGATGAAGCCTTTCCAGAAAGGGTCCTTACGCGGAGGGGCCTTGGTACTTCCAGTTTGGGTAGGTGATCCCTCCTCTTCTAATTCTTGGGCTTCAGTCTCAGCTTGTATTACAGGGGTGTCTGTGTCTGTTGGATCGTAGGCCATAGTATGCGATGTGGTTTCCAACGCCATGGAGAGCAAACCAATGGAGGTGGCATAGACCGGGCTGGCCAATTCCTTTGCGTACCCGCTGGCTAAATGCTCGTTCGGATAACCGATGCGAGTGGGCATTCCAGTTAGATATTCTACCAATTGACCCATGTGCTTTAGTTGAGATCCACCCCCGGTCAAAACAATGCCTGCAATTAAGCGTTTGCGAGGATCGTTCTGCTGGTAATTGCGAATCTCAGCGATCACGCTCTCCATTATCTCTCGCACTCGTGCGTTGATTATCTTGGACAAGGTCTTTAAACTGATTTCCTTAGGCGGTCTTCCACGAAGCCCGGGAATGCTCACTATCTCATTCTCTTTATTCTCTCCCGGCCAAGCAGAACCAAATTTTACCTTGAGGGTCTCAGCCTGCTTTTCAATAATCTCGCAGCCTTCCTTGATGTCTTCTGTAATGACTTTACCGCCAAACGGAATGACAGCAGTATGTCGGATGATGCTATCTTTAAAAATGGCGATGTCTGTGGTGCCCCCGCCTATGTCTACAAGTACGACTCCGGCGTCTTTTTCTTCCTCTGCCAACACAGCGGCCGCTGAGGCAAGGGGTTCCAAGGTAATATCACCTACTTTGAGTTCGCTCTGCTCAACACAGCGAGCTATATTTTTAATCGAAGCAATCTGTCCAACAACAATATGAAAGTTTGCTTCCAAACGTGAGCCGTACATTCCTTGTGGATTGATGATATTGCTATCGCCATCTATTTTATATTCTTGTGGCAGAGCATGAAGGATCTGCTCCCCTGGCATCATTACGAGGTTGTGCACATTTTTGGCTAATTTGTCCAAATCCGTTACATCAATGATAGCCTCAGCATCCTCGCGCATGATGTAGTCGCTGTGTTGCATTGAACGGATATGCTGTCCGGCGATACCCACCATCACTTCTGTAATCTTGAGTCCAGAATTTTCTTCCGCCATTTTCACAGCTGCTTGAATACTCTCAATGGTCAAGGTAATGTTAGCGACAACACCGCGTTGCACGCCGAGGCTCTTGCTTTTTCCTATGCCAAGAACTTCTATTTTTCCATGCTCGTTCATGCGGCCTACGACGGCCACAATTTTGGTGGTACCTATGTCCAATCCTACGGCAAGTGGGGCTTGTTGTGTCATTGTACGGTGGTTACTACTTGGTTTTTAAATCGCAAATCGAGGTGATGTAGAGCATCCAATTCTTCGTCGCTTTTTACAGCGTAAAAAGCAGCCAGTTTAGCCAGATCATTTACCAAGCGCCCGTCTCTGTTGCTTGTTATGCTGTGCCTTGCGCCTAGAGGTGTGATGCTGATCAGGTGTTGTTCAAAGTGAATCTGTGCGACCCCGGCTGTATTATAGCATTGTGAGGCTTCGATGATATCTAATGTGTGGGCGGCTTGTGCAGCTTCGGCACTATCGCGCAGCCCTGTGCAGATGGGTAGGTCAATTTGGGCAGATTTTGGCGCCGGCAAAATAGCCCCTCCTTGGGTGAGGAGGTACTTGGATTGCTCCATGAAAACTTTGGCTCTCGCCTGTGTTGCACGCAATTCCACGACCAATGTTCTGTTTAAATTCCAATATACTTGCGCTTCGGCCACGTATGGCAGGGCTTCCAAAGAGGTTTCTAACAAATGCAAGTCCATCGTCAGAGCTGCGCTATCGGTTTGTGATGCTAAGAAGTTTTGTACAGTTTTATTTACGGACAGTTCGTTTACAACCCTTTGGTTTTCAGGGTATACAAAGGAAATTTCATGATTAGAGATAGTCCAAAGATGCGCACTTAATTGGGCCCCAATGAAGATCCAAATAAGCAAGCCGAGTCCAATGACAATGCCGAAAAGTTGTAAAATTCTCATTTTTCGCATGCGAATTCGGCTTTAATTATGGGTACAAGGTCTCCAATATCTCCAGCCCCAACGATTAATACAACTTCCGGCTGAGATACTTTAATGGACGCCGCGAGATGCTTTTTTTCTACCACACGGGCGTGTTTCATCTTTGCAGCCAGGGCATGGGAGCTTATGCCTTCAATAGGTTTTTCTCGGGCAGGATAAATGGGTAGCAAAAAGACTTTATCTGCACGGTCCAAGGCTTCAGCAAATCCGTCCATGAAATCTCGTGTTCTACTATACAGGTGTGGTTGGAAGCACAGACATATCTTCTCCTCGGGATATAATGCTTTAATACTTCTGACCAGCGCATTTATCTCCGTTGGATGATGGGCATAATCTTCAATCAGGGTAATGGGCTGATGCAAGTGGTATTCGAACCTGCGTCGTATGCCTGCGAAGTTTTGAATGGCTTGACCGATTTTACCCACAGGTACACCAGCAAAATGAGCTAATGAGGCTGCCAATACGGCGTTTGTGACGTTGTGGTGCCCCGGCATGTATAAGGCAGTTTGCACTGCTTCACCTGCGAGGTTAAGAGTAAAATGGAAAGCACCATTTTCCGGATTGATTTCGCTCGCCCATGCGTGGCTGCCCGGGGAGCCAATAAGGATAGTGTCTTTCAAACTAGTGGGAGTAAAGACGGACGAAGAAACTTGGCCCCTGAATGTACCAAACGCCTCTTTTAGAGAGTTTTCATGCTCGTAAGTATCCAAGTGGTCTGCATCTATAGTAGTAATGGCAGCGGCTTCTGGATGTAAATGCAAGAAAGAGCGGTCGAACTCGTCGGCTTCAACCACAATCCATTGACCATTGCCTAGCCTGTAATTTGTTTTAGTGGCAGACATGATTCCTCCAATAAAGGCCGTCGGATCTTCTCCGGCTTCAGTGAGGATATGAGTAAGCAACGCTGAGGTACTTGTTTTTCCATGCGTACCGGCGACGGCTAGACAGCGCTTATTGTGAGCAATGCCTGCTAGTGCTTGCGCACGCTTTATAGGAGAGAAAGATGCAAAGAAGGATATCCACGCATTGGATTTTGGAATCGCCGGTGTATACACTACCGTGGTATCCTTTGGTGCCCAACCAGGGTAGCTGTCGATATTTTCTTCGTAGGTAATGATTGCTCCTTCGGATTCCAACGAAGTGGTCAATTCGGTACGTACCTTATCATAGCCGAAAACAGGTTTGCCTTGTCGCAAGCAATGTCTTGCCAGGGCGCTCATTCCAATACCGCCTATTCCAATGAAGACCATATGTGAATTCAGGGCTGTCATTTCATTAAAGCTGCGATGTGGTCCACAATATCCTCCGTGGCGCGCGGCAGGGCTAATTTTTGGATGTTTTCACCTAACCTATCTCGGCGGGCTTTATTTCTTGCCAAAGCAGCTAATTCTATTTCAAATCGCTGCATTAATTCTCTTTCAGGGATCAATACTGCCGCCCCGTTGTCGCTCAGTGCGCGGGCGTTGTGTGTTTGATGGTCTTCCGCGACATTTGGGCTTGGGATTAGTACGCTTGCCTTACCAACTAAGCACAGCTCGCTCAGAGTTCCCGCTCCTGCGCGGCTTACGATGGCATCTGCCGCCGCGTAGGCTGTGGCCATGTCGTCTATGAACGCGTGAATATGTGTTTGTGCTGTGGCCATAGGGGTGTATTCTTCTTCATAGAGCTTGCCGCATTGCCATAGGATTTGCCACCCTTGGGCATTGAGCTCTATCATGCTAGCCGCCATTTGTACGTTCATAGCGCGTGCACCAAGACTGCCTCCCAATACTAAAAGGACTTTCTTGTGGGCATCAAATCCAATTGCTTCCTTGCTCTGTGCGCTGTCTGGAAGGTCGTTTGTCAATGCCTTACGAATAGGGTTTCCCGTTAAGCGAACTTTTCCAGCGGGGAAGAATCGTTCTGCATTTTTGTAGGCGGTACAAATTATAGAGGCTTTGGCGCCAAGACGAATGTTGGTGACACCAGCGTAGGAATTCTGCTCCTGAACCAAGGTTGGGATACCCATACGTTGTGCCATAAACAATGCAGGTCCACTTGCGTATCCTCCAGTGCCAATAACGACATTCGGTTTGAGTTTTCTGATGATAAAGCGACAACGCCATAACGCGTATATGAGTTTGAAAGGTACGTTCCAACTCTTCCAAGGTTTTTGCCTATTGATTCCGGCAATAGGTACTCCAAGGATGGGGAAGCCGGCAGCGGGGACACGGTCCATTTCCATTTTTCCTTTGGCACCGATGAATTGGATTTTAGCGTCCGGATAGCGTTGCTGTAGTTCCCAGGCTATGCTCAGTGCAGGGAAGATGTGTCCCCCAGTTCCGCCGCCGCTAATGATGAAGGTCTTGCTCATGCGTTCATGGGAGTTATGGGTTTATTTTCTTCCAATTCTTGGGCGTTTTCGCCAATAATCTTGTCGACATCAGTATGGCTAACGCTTAAGATGATACCGAGTGCGATACAAGTCATCCAGATGGATGACCCTCCTGCACTTAAAAACGGTAAGGTTTGCCCTGTAACCGGCATCAAATTTGTTGCTACACTCATATTGACGAGGGTCTGAAGAATCATGCCGGAGGCTGCGGCAAGGACGAGCAGCGTTCCAAATTTAGTATGTGCTTTCCGTGCGATACGCACCATCCTTCGGAAGAGTGCGGCATAGATCAATATAATAGCACTTGCGCCAACGAGGCCGTATTCTTCAGTGATGATGGCGAATACGAAATCGCTATTGCTTTGCGGAAGGAAGTTCTTTTGCACACTTTTGCCGGGTCCTTTCCCAAAGATTTGACCTTCGGCAATGGCCATCTTGGATAAATCAGTTTGGTAAGATGCGTCATCATTTACATCATGGCGCACAAAATTTTCGATACGTGCCTGCCATGTACTCACACGATTGGATATACCTGGAAATGCTATGACGATGAGAATAAATAAGGATAATCCAGCCACAGCAATGCCCATGATCTTACCCAAATTTTTCAGCGGTACCCCGGCCACAAACATCAGGATGAAGGCCATCAAGAAGATGATCGCGGTGGTCGAGAAGTCAGCAGGCAGGATGAAAATCAATGTCGCTGCGATGGCGCCGAGTGGCCAGTACAAGCTTTTGAAGGGTTCCAGATCACGCGGCTTTGAGAACCATCGGGCTAACCAAACGAGCAACGCCAACGAAGCAAAAGCGGACGTTTGGAAGGTAAAGCCCAGCACGGGAATGCGTACCCAGCGGGAGGCATTGGCCCCACCCATTTCTGTGCCTTGTGCGAGTGTCACAATGAGCATGAGAATCGCAAAGGGTAGGATGGCTACTGAGAGCTTGCCTATGATTCTAAAGTTTAATCGGTGTACGGCATACATCAAAACGCCGCCCAGCACGAGGTGGATCAAATGCTTGGTTAAGAACTTGAACGTATTGCCCCCGCCAAATTTATAAGCGAGCGAACTACTCGCGCTGTAAATAGGCAAGAAACTGATGACCATTAACAAGAGTATTAACCCCCAAAGAAAGCGATCACCTTTTAGATATTTCTGTAAAACGCTCAACGTCGCTTACGGATTACAGGCTGCGGATGGCGTTCTTAAACTGGCGGCCGCGATCTTCGTAATTCTCGAACAAATCGAAAGAGGCACAGCAAGGGCTCAAGAGAACTACATCACCTTTTTCTGCCAAGCGCGATGCCTTGCGAACTGCCGTCTCCATGGAATCTGTATCCACGATTTCCGCCACTCCCTGAAAGGCTTCTATAATTTTGCTGTTGTCGGCACCGATGGCGACGATGGCCTTGACCTTGTTTTGTACCAAAGACATCAATTCGTTATAATCGTTGCCTTTATCTACGCCACCAACAATCCATACGACGGGCTTACTCTGACATTCGAGTGCGTAATACGTGGCATTTACGTTGGTTGCTTTACTGTCATTAATGTATTCGACTCCGCTAATGTTCAGAACGCTTTCCAAGCGGTGTTCAAGGGCGTCGAAAGAAGCCAATTTCGTGCGGATAGTTTCCTTACGGATGTTCAGCAAGGTGCTGCCTAATCCCGCAGCCATACTGTTGTACATGTTGTGTTTGCCCTGTAGGGCTAATTCTTCAATTGTCATTGCTTCGTTTTTTATTGTTATTTCTATGGTGTTGTTTCGTGCGTGTACTCTGCGGAACTTGCTTCCGCTTTCTCGAATACCAAAGGCAATTAGTTTGGGGTGTGGCTCCTTTTTTAGGCGTGGTGCGAGGTGTTCCATGGTGATGTGGTCGTCGTCACAGAAGAGAAAGAATCCCTCATCTTTAGTGTATTCGAGCATCTGCAACTTGCTTGCAGCGTATTCGTCTATATTGTAATTATAGCGGTCAAGGTGGTCAGGAGTGATGTTGGTGAGGATACCAATTGTTGGAGCTAGGTGGCGCGCATCGTCTAATTGGAAACTGCTTACCTCCAATACGATCACCTCTGGATCTCCGGCATTTACCTCCATCCGTTCTGCCAAAGCACGTCCTAAACTCAAACCAATATTCCCTGCCAAAACGCAATCCTTCTCCCCACTGATGATGTGGTGGCATAGGGAAGCTGTTGTAGTTTTACCGTTGCTTCCTGTTACAGCGACTATGGTCGCTTCTGTGTAGAGTGTCGCCCAATCGACTTCTCCCATCAAAGGAAGACCTGCGGCTTTAATGGCCTGTACTACTGGGGTATTATGTTTGATACCTGGGCTCTTGATCACCCCTTCAGTCGCTAAAATGCGTTCTAGAGTGTGGCCTCCTTCTTCGTATTTCACACCCCATTGGTCAAGCAGGGCCTTGTCGGAAGCACTCAATGTGTTATGCTCACTTAAAAAAGCCCGCACACCCACACGAGCGGCCAGCTGTGCTGCGCCCATGCCGCTTTTGCCGGCTCCTAGTATGGCAATATGTCCGTAGGTATGGTTCAAGTCTTATCGAAGTTTGAGAGTGGCGATTGCGAAGACGGCAAGCATGATGCCTACTATCCAGAATCTGGTCACGATTTTAGTTTCGGGATAGCCTTTCTTTTGGTAATGGTGGTGGAGAGGGCTCATCAAAAAGATGCGTCGGCCTTCACCGTATTTCTTTTTGGTGTATTTGAAGTAGCTCACCTGTAGGATGACGCTCACATTTTCAGCGAGAAAGACCCCAGCTATGATTGGTAGTAGGAATTCTTTGCGTACAGCCAGGGCCAATACTGCGATGATAGCGCCTATAGCGAGAGAGCCAGTATCTCCCATAAATACTTGGGCCGGAAAGCTGTTGTACCACAAGAAGCCGATCGCTCCTCCAATGAAGGCGGCGGTGAAGATCACAAGCTCACCAGTGTTTGGAATGTACATGATGTTGAGGTAGTTCGAAAAGACGATTGAACCGCTGACATAAGCGAGCACGAGCAGGGCAACGCCCGCGATGGCAGAGGTTCCTGTGGCTAGACCGTCCAGTCCGTCGGTGAGGTTCGCGCCGTTGGATACGGCTGTGACTATGAAAATCACTGCCAGAATGTAGATGAGCCAGGTCCAATTCGCTCCAAAATCCCCCATCCAACGGGTGAAAATCTCGTAATCAAACTCATTGTCCTTCAAGAACGGCAAAGTGGTTTTGGTACTCTTGACTGGATCGCTGTACGAGGGGATTTCCGGGGCCGCCTCCCAAGCTCCCACTTCTACGGTTAGCACTTTTTCTTTGATGGTCACTTCTGGGTGGAAGTAGAGGGTGCTGCCGACAATGATGCCGAGTCCGATCTGGCCTATGACCTTGAAAATTCCGCGCAACCCTTTCTTGTCTTTTTTAAAGACTTTGATGTAATCGTCAAGGAATCCGATGGCGCCCATCCAAAGCGTGGAGACGAGCATAAGGATGATGTAAATGTTGTCCAATTTTGCCCAGAGCAGCGTCGGCAATACAATCGCTAAGAGGATGATAATGCCGCCCATGGTTGGGGTACCGGCTTTTTGATTTTGTCCTTCGAGACCGAGGTCACGAACGGTTTCGCCTATTTGTAGACGGCTTAATCGGTCAATCAAACGCTTTCCAAAGAGCATGGAGATAATCAGGGACGTGATGATGGCCATGGCCGCGCGGAAGGTGATGTATTGAAATACACCAGCTCCCGGGATATCGTAGGCACTGTCCAAATATTCAAATAGGTAGTACAACATGGTTAAGCGTTTAAAAAGTGATTGACTTGTTCTACATCGTCGAAGTGATGGCGCTGGCCATGTACTTCTTGGTATTTTTCGTGACCTTTACCCGCGATTAGGACTATATCTCCCTCTTTGGCGAGCATTAAGGCGCTCTTGATAGCTTGTTCACGGTCGAGGACCGCTAAAACTTTGGATTTAAGGTCTGCAGTCACGCCAGCCATCATATCGTCGAGGATGGCTTGTGGTTCTTCGTTGCGGGGGTTATCGCTAGTGAAAACAGCTTTATTACTCTTACTCGCCGCGATTTGTGCCATTTCTGGGCGTTTGCCTTTATCTCGGTTTCCACCACAGCCCACGACGGTAATGATTCCGCCACCACCTTTGATTTTATCAATGGTATTCAGGACGTTTTCTAAAGCATCTGGCGTATGCGCATAGTCGACGATTGCGGTGATGCCTTTGCCTTGAATGGTATGAAACCTGCCCTCCACGGGTTTAAGCATGCTCATGGCAGTAAGGAGTTGTAATGGATTTTTGCCCAATTCTATACCGACGGCATAAATCGCACAGAGGTTGTAGGCGTTGAAATCCCCCATGATGCGCGTCCAGCATTCATGGTCATTGATATGTAGGAGAGTGCCGTCGAATTGCCGCTCCAAAATTTTCACTTTGTAATCTGCAGGATGCTTCAGTGCGTAGCTGCACACCTTGGCTTTAGTATCCTGAACCATCGTTTCTCCGTGTTTTACGTCGTCATTATAGATGGCAACAGCGGCTGGCTTTAATCCATCGAAGAGAATTTTTTTCGCGGCGATGTAACCGTTCATATCTCTGTGGTAATCCAAATGGTCGCGGGTAATGTTGGTAAACACGGCAATGTCAAAGTCTACGTGTGCGGCACGGTGTTGTACCAAAGCGTGAGAGCTCACTTCCATGAAGCAGTATTTCACGCCTGCATCGACCATGGCTCTCATGTGGCCTTGGATGGCCAATGCATCTGGTGTAGTGTGGGTAGCAGGAACAGTATCGCGGCCTATTTTTACATTGATGGTGCTGAGCAGGCCGCACTTTTCCCCTTCGAGTTCCGAAAGCAAGGTGTGCAACAAGGTGGCCACTGTCGTTTTGCCGTTGGTTCCAGTAATACCGACTACATTGAGCTGTTCACTCGGGTTGTCGAACCAATTCGCTGCGATGGCACTAAGCGCGAAGGCGCTGTCATTGGTTTGGATATAGTGAATGCCCTCGCGAGTATGGGCAGGGATATTTTCACAAACCACTGCAATAGCTCCACCCTCTATGGCTTTTTCGATGTATTCATGACCGTCAACTTGAGTTCCTGGAATGGCCACGAACAAGGCGTTTTTGGCCGATTTTCTACTGTCGTAACAAACAGATTCGATGGCTATTTGGGTGTTACCAACGATATCCCTGATGCGTACGCCGTACAATAAGTCTTTCAGTAGTTTCATTGCAGCCAAAGCGTTACGGTGGAACATTGATTTAGTGCAGTACCCAAGGCAGGCTCTTGTTTGACCACTCTGCCGTGACCTCGAAACTCGACTTCTAGGCCTGCAGATTCCAGAATTTCCAAGGCTTCTCTCAGATCTAGTCCGCGTAGATTGGGTAAATAATTTTTCTCTAATGCCTTATAATATCTATTCAGGTCGTGTGCTTGTCGGGTTGTAAGGGCCAATTGTGCCCGCTCAACCACCTGCGGCGTGCGCGGCAATTGATGGTATACCTCGTCCGCGATGGCCTTGAAAACTGGACCGGCCACGATATTTCCGTAGTAGCCCTTGAGGTAGTTCGGCTTACTGATGACTACGATGCAGCTGTACCTTGGATTATCGGCAGGGAAGTAGCCTGCGAACGAGCTTTGGTAATCTTTTCCGCCTTTCCAATAATTGAGCTGGCAGGTTCCAGTCTTGCCGGCAACAGTTACTTTTTCGTCATAGATATTGGTAGCGGTACCCCGGCGAACGGCGCCTTCTAGAAGAATTTGAAGCTTATCTATGGTCTCTGCGCTACAGATGCCACGCTTGATGATCTCGGACTCGAATGATTCTACTTCGCGGCCGTGGTCCATGATTTTCTCGACGACTTGGGGCTTGACCATATCGCCATCGTTAGCCACAGCATTGTAAATGGTGAGCAGTTGCAGTGGCGTAAACTCTACCCCATAGCCATAGGACATCCAAGGCAGAGAAAGTCCAGACCAGTTGTCTTCGCTAGGCTTTGGAATAGTCGGTGCAGTTTCACCTTTGATTTGTACTCCAGTGGTTTGATCGAATTTGCGACGGTAGAGGAAATCAACAAAATCACCCGGATCCTCGTTGAAATAGGTTTCTACGAGTTTTACAATACCTGTATTTGAGCTCAATTCAAAGGCTTGACGTAGGGTAATCTTTCCATAGCCACCTTTACGTGAATCTCGTACTTTCTTGCCATACACCGTGTATATTCCGTTTTCGGTATCAACGAGGGTGTTTGTATCGGCTTCACCAGTTTCGAGTAGGGCCATGGTACTCAATAGTTTCATGGTCGACCCCGGCTCGGTGCGTTCCCAAACGGCGTAGTTGCGCAGCTCAGAGTAAGTACTGTCCTTGGGGTTGCGTCCGAGGTTGGCCATGGCAACAATACGTCCTGTCTCGACTTCCATGACGACGGCACAGCCGTGATCTGCCTCGTATTTAGTTAATTGGTTCAGTAAACTACGCTGCGCGACATCTTGGATACGGGTATCAATAGTGGTGACTAAATCGAATCCATCCACTGGCTCTACGGCCTGCGGGTCGTCCAACGGTTTCCAATCATCTCCGACGATTTTTTGCATTAATCGGTTCCCGGGCTTCCCTTTTAAATATGCGCTGTAATAGCCTTCAAGTCCAGCACTGGCGGCTTCTGTATCATAGCCGATGGTCCTTAAGGTGATGTCGGTGGCCATTTGAATGCGCGTTTGATCGACGTGCACGATGATACCACCCTTGTATATTCCTCTCTCGAGAATGGGGTATTGGCGCATGCGCTGGAGATCACTGTAATTCAAATCTTTCGCAAGTAGGACGTAGCGGTTTTTTTGATCTCGTTTGGTGCGTAAGTAATATTCCCATTCGGAAGCATTGCGCGTGGGATTTAGTTTCGCCAATTGTGCTGAAAGTGCCCCTATCTCATCTTGAAATACGAATTCATCGACGGTAATAGGATCGAAGTGTACCGTATACACAGGCTTGGTCGTTGCAAGGGTTTTGCCATCGCTGCTGTATATATCTCCGCGCTTGGCAGGTATTTCATGGCGCTCGATCAATCGCTCTTGGCTGATTTCGCGTAGTTCAGGGCCCATGATTTGGGAAACATAAAATAATCGGACGCCGATGGCCACAAAGAGCACATACATCAGGGCACTGATCCAAGTGATTCTGCTTTTGATATGGTTCAGTTCAGTACTCATTCGACGACAACGATTTTTTGTGGACGCTCTGTTGGGCTTTGTAATCCAAGGGCTTGGGCCTTCCGAATGACGCGGCTTTCCAAGGATAGTTTGGTGAGCTTTTCACGCGTTTCTGTATGTTCTGCCTCTAGGGTTTGGCGTGTTTTGCTGAGGTTGTCTATTTCATGGACCTTTTGATCGGCCCGGTGGCTGGTGTAAATCGCGATGAGGGCTAGAAAACTCAACCAAGCGGCAAAGGGAAGTATGCGTATAAGACCCTCATCCCCTAGTGTTAGGCGGGATTTAATTCTTACTATGGCGTCACTCACTTTAGACATCTTTACTCCAGGTTACATCGAGTCGTTCCGCAATGCGCAGCTTGGCGCTGCTGGCGCGAGGGTTTCTTGCATTTTCCTCCGCTTTGGCCATGATGGGCTTTCGAGTGATGGCCTTGAAGGGGACGTGTTTTACTCCGTAGAAATCGCTTTCAGTTTGTCCTTCAGCCTTGCCTTCTCGCATGAAATTTTTGACCATGCGGTCTTCCAAGCTGTGGTAACTCATAATGACCAAACGGCCACCTGGCTTGAGCACGTCGGTGGCGCCGTAGAGCATTTCCTCTAGCACCTCGAGTTCTTGATTAACCTCCATTCGAAGGCCTTGGAATACTTGGGCGAGGTACTTGTGCCACTGACCTTTTGGGGCGAGGTGCTCGACAAGTTCTCTGAGTTCAGTGGTCGTAGTCAAAGGAGCTGTAGCTCGTGAGATCAAGATGGCGTTGACCAGTGGACGTAAACTTTTAAGGTCTGTGTGTTTGCGGAACAGGTCGTACAAGGCTTGTTCCTCATAGGTAGCTAACACGTCGGCAGCGGAAATCCCGGTATTAGGATTCATTCGCATATCTAGGGGGCCATTAAATCTGATAGAGAATCCGCGCTCGCCTTCATCGAACTGGTGAGAGCTGACGCCGAGGTCGGCCAAGATGCCGTCCACTTGCTTAGTGCCATGCAGGCGCAGGTGATTTTTTATATAGCGAAAGTTGGCAGCAATGAAGACCAGGTTTGTATGATCGGGTAGGTTGTTCTTGGCATCCGGATCTTGGTCAAAGGCGTAGAGTTTGCCAGAGGTGAGCTGGTCCAATATGGCCTTGCTATGACCGCCGCCGCCAAAGGTCACGTCAACGTACAACCCGGTTGGATCGATGTTGAGGCCCTCAAGACATTCTGCTAAGAGAACTGGATTATGGTAGCTCATTCTGACTTGGATTTATTCCGCCCATTACTTCTTCGGCGAGCAATCCAAAGTCATCGCTATCCATGTTCACAGCATTTTCATACGCTTCCTTATCCCAAATCTCAACAATCCCGTTGTGTGCACTGAGTACAATATTGCGGCTAAGGTTTGCAAAGGCTTTAAGGTCGGGGCTAATCCCTACACGGGTGGCGCCGTCGAGTTCTACAAGCTTTACTCCTGCGGTGAACAGTCGAATGAAATCGTTATGCTTCTTGATAAAGCGATTCAAGGTGTTGACCTTGTTCATGACTCCATTCCACTCTTGCATTGGATACAATTCCAAACACTTGCTAAATACACTTCTCTTTAACACGAAAGCATCGTCCATCGCCGGCGCTAGTTGCTTTTTCAGCGCTGCCGGGAGGCTGATGCGACCCTTCGCATCCATCTTGCATTCGTGTACTCCGATCAGATTTAACATGTGTATAGACTGCTCTCTTACAAAAGTAGAATTATCATCCCACGATTTCCCACAAACGTACACATTGTGGATAACTTTTGCCATCTATTTGATGTAAAATAACGTTAGGCCTTATTTAAAGCGGTGGTAAGAAGTGGGAAAAAGTGATTACATGGTGTGAATAAGATTGTGAATAGCTCTGGGTCCAATTGGCCCAAGAAAATGGTCTAACTTTGCGCCAATACTAGAACAGATGAAGATTAACACTGCCGAATTCATGAAATCCTCCGCGCGCATCAGCGAATGCCCGGACCCCATTAAAAATGAATTTGCCTTCATCGGTAGATCGAACGTTGGGAAGAGCTCTTTGATCAATATGTTGGTGCAGCGCAAAGACCTGGCAAAGACCTCAGGTCGCCCTGGGAAAACCCAGCTCATCAATCACTTTGAAATCAATGAGCAATGGTACTTGGTTGACTTGCCGGGCTATGGCTATGCGAAGACCTCAAAGACCAAACGTGCCGAATTTCAAAAGATGATCACGAACTACATCAAGAACCGTGAGAACCTCATCAATACGTTCGTGTTGGTGGACAGTCGCCATGACCCACAAAAGATCGACCTAGAATTCATGGAGTGGTGTGGTATGGAAGGCATTCCCTTCTCCATCGTATTCACCAAAATCGACAAGCTAGGCTCCTCTGCGCTCATGAAACAGATTGCTCGTTACAAGAAGAAATTGCTATTGCAATGGGAAGCCTTGCCGCCCGTGTTCATGACCTCGGCCGAAGGAAAATCTGGTCGCGAAGAAGTGTTGAGGTACATTGATGAACTCAACACGAGTATCAGCCCACAGATGTATGGAAAATAAGAAGCTCTTGAATGCCCTGTTGATTTTTGGCGTAGGATTGGCCCTGGGCATCGCCCTGAAAATGCATCCTTTGTTTATAGGATTGGGCGCGGGTCTTCAATCGGCCTATTACTTCAACGTTCGCCCGAAACAATAAGGTTTATTTTTCTGGAGCAATGAGCCCCGTCTTCTCCCCGAAGTAGCGGGCGAAGTCGCGCATATCTGCGGCCAAGGCGGTATCCTCCGTGGCGCGCTCGTATCCGTCTGCCATAGAAATAAAGGTCTGGTGGTACATTCGCTTCATGTCGTCCATAAGCATGTCTTTGGTCCACAAATCAATGCGCAAACATTCAGAATTTTTGTCGTCCCAAACGCCCATCATCAACGCCTTCGCCTGCTCGTTTGTAACCCCGCCATCGGTGGCATCCCAAGTAATAGTTTCAGGGATTTTGTTTTCGTCGAGTCCAACGGTGATTTTGATTTCGCTTTCTTTCTGTATAGCCATTATGGTTTGTATTGAGCGTCGCGCAAGAATTTTTGAGCGTCGCGGATTCGTATCAAAGATTGAAGGGAGAGATCGCGGTGATTCTCTGCATAGGATTGGACCAATTTATACCCGATATACCGAGCCACACGACCAGGAATCTCGGCATCCATGGCCGTTCCCAGTTTTGAAAAAGGCGCCGGTTCGCTCAAGCGTTGGCGGATCATCATATCTGTGGAAAAAAGCAATTGGTCACGGACAAATACCTCCCAAATATTGGTTTCATTCGCCTCCAGAAAAGCCCATTCCTCTGGGCCATAACCCAAAATCTCAGCGGCTTCCACTTCGTAACCGGCCAATGCTTCACTGGCTACTGCCACCTTGCCGTGATAAATCATTTGCGCCAACAACGTGTGGTCGTTGAAGTTCTCTATTCCCATCGTCGACAAAATCGCGTGGGCATATTCCACCGGTATTTGGCTTTGGCGCAACAAGGTGCGTTGGTAGGCCGGGATAAATTCATACCCAGGATAGCCCACGCCCAAGAAATTATCTAATCCTACAAAGGCCTTCGCCGGATCATCCCCTTCCGCACCGGGGTAGTACAAACAAGGGGTTTCAAGATCGATGCCGCTGATGTAGAAATACAGTGCTTCGGGCTCGGGTGCACCGAGCAATTCCTTAGATCTGCCGCTCACCGCATTTAAAATTTCGGCAATCGCCTCTTTGTCCATTAAGTTCTGTACGTTGGTATAATGATCACGCAACGTAGGATTGGCGCGCTCTTGCTTCCAAAAATTTGGGATGGGATTGGAATTGAAAAAAGGATTGAAATAAGTGGCCAATTCTTTCATATCGAGCGAATCCCCACCAAATAAAGCCTCGTCAAAATGACGTACTTCCCACTCAAATGCCACATCAGTTTCTGTGGCGTACAATGAACTTGGTCCCCCATAACTTCGTTGAATAAAGAAGCCGATAGCGACCAAGAGGGTCGCTGCGAAAAGGTATATTTGGTAGGTGCCTTTCATCGGGTCAAAATTAAGTGCTAGGCAATGAAATTACAGGAAACGGCAGATCATATTACGAATTGGTTGAAAAGCTATGCAGAGAACGCTGGCGTAAAGGGTTTTGTTGTAGGTGTTAGTGGCGGGATCGATTCTGCGCTCACCTCCACACTCTGTGCCCGCACCGGCCTCGAAGTACTTACCCTTGAAATGCCCATCCACCAGCATCCCGACCAAGCTTCGCGCGGTCAAGAGCACCAGGCATGGCTCGCATCTAACTTCCCGAATACACGTCACACCCAGGTAGATTTAACTCCTGTATACGACCACTTTGTCGCTGCAATGAGGCCAGGCGGCACGGACCACGAACTCTCTCTGGCCAACTCCCGTGCGCGCCTACGCATGTCCACGCTCTATTACCATGGCCAAGCCAACGGTTTATTGGTTGCCGGTACGGGCAATAAAGTCGAAGATTTTGGCGTAGGCTTTTACACCAAATACGGCGATGGAGGGGTAGACCTGAGCCCCATTGCAGATCTATTGAAAACAGAAGTTTTTGCTTTGGCGCGCCATCTCGGTGTAGTCGATAGCATATTGGATGCCAAGCCCACGGATGGTCTGTGGGGCGATCATCGTACAGATGAAGATCAGTTGGGAGCCAGTTATCCAGAATTAGAATGGGCCATGGCGCAACAGGAAGCAGGAAAGTCCGCTTCAGATTTTTCGGGCCGCGAAGCAGAAGTCATGGCCATTTATCTAAAATTTAACACTGCGAACAAGCACAAAATGCTGCCTATTCCGGTGTGCGAGATTCCAGCGGCGCTCAAATAGTGCACAACTTATAATTATCACCAATTCACAGCTCTGGTAGCTACTCTCTGTATCTTGATTAGAAGCTCTTTGGTTGGAGCGTATCAGGTAAGTAGCGGGTTGGATCATACCATCCGAACTGCTGTTTTTGATATACTTTTCATAGTTTTGTACCAAATTGGTACACATTTGTTATGGTGATTATTAGCAGTCGAGAATTTCGACAACATCAAAAAGAATACTTCGAGCGCGTAGATAATGGCGAGCACATTATAGTTCAGCGTGGTAAGGACAAGGCCTATGCTTTGACACCTATTACGCCTAACGATATGTATTTCAACGTAGCCATGTTGAAGCGAATTAAGGATAGTTTGGCTCAAATAGAAAATGGAGAATATCAAGAAATCAGCAGTTCAAAAGAGATTGGTGAACTGCTGGGTCTATGATATATAAACTTTTGTTTTCAAGAAATGCTTTAGACGATATACGCTTCCATCGCAAATCAGGCGATAGAGCTGTTCTTGCCAAAATCGATCAATTATTGAACGAATTGCTCCTTCATCCTTCCACTGGAACAGGCCAACCTGAAAAGTTGAAGCATGAGCTTTCAGGCAAGTTTTCGAGAAGGATAAATCGTAAGCACAGACTCATCTACGAGATTGATGAATTAAGCCGAACGGTAACTGTACTTAGTGCAAAAGCCCATTATTCAGATTAAAAGGACCAATGACAATCACTTTGTTTCATTAGTCCAGCCACACTTCGTCAACAAAGAAGTAACTCGGGTACCCTGCTCCCGGGTGCCAGTCTTGGAGTTTTCCAGCATTGGTGAATTTCACGCGTACTTTCTGCACTGGGCGCTGAGAATCATGGGCAAAAATGACCTCCTTTCTTGTGGCCTCTTCCTCACCCAATGGATTCTCCATAGGCAGCATATCAATGGTCTTCCACGTTGTACTTCCTTCGTACCAGATGCTTATTTCAAGTGCCTTAGGTAAAGCAATCCAAGCGCGAATGTCTTTTAAGACGCCAACACTTATGCTTCTCATAGCTTTCGGCCTTTCTAAACTTATTTCGAGAACCGCATCTTCTCCTTGGATTCCAATCCAGTGGCCTTTGCGCCAATCGGTATCTCCCTGAATACCATCGACCGCGGCACCAGCACCACCTGCGGTATATTGTGAGGTAGGGGTTCCTTGTATCCAGCGAGCACTATAGTTGTCATCTCTCTTAGTGAACACCGCCTTCGCGATGTGATTGCCGTATCCGTAATGCGGGGTAATGGCGGTAACATAACCATTATCGTAGGCTGTGCCCATGCGCCCTAGACCCTTGCGGTACTTTTTCCATTTTACGTTTTCGTAGCTATCGTAGCGCCATAAATCATAGCTGCCCGTGGGTATAATTTCCACCGGTGTTTTCCCAGAGAAGGTTCTGTTTACACGAATGATGGGTGCAGGAGGAGTAGGATTATTGAGGCTTATTTTATAGCGTTGTGTGGTCTTCCAGAAACCCTCGTCTGTGCCACGTTCCACATCCCAAGTACCTCCTTCAAGCAGTTTTTCATGAGTGACGTAGCGCTTCTGTTTGTGGGCCAAAAGATCTTCACCCAGGTAGTAACCTGATAGGTAAGGCCCCGTTCCTTTAGCCTCTATGTCCAATGATTTTCCACTGGCCAATTCAAGGTGAATGGCGTCCCATTTGGGTGTACTCAGCTGGTAATGTGGTTGACCGGGTACCAGTGGGTAGAGTCCCATGGAGGCCATCACGTACCAGGCACTCATCTGTCCACAATCTTCATTACCACTCAATCCGTCTGGGGCATTTTGATACTGTGAGTTCAGAATTTCATTGACCCAATAGCTCGTTTTGCCTGGGTTGTTGGTGGCATTGTAGAGGTAGGCAATGTGGTGTGAAGGTTCATTACCGTGTGCGTATTGACCGATCAGTCCTGTGATATCGGCTTGCTCTCTGCCCGTAGTTTCGCTTGGTGCGGTAAACAGCTCGTCAAGCAAATCCTCAAGTACATCGTGCCTGCTTTTAACAACCATCGCTTGCTTTTTGCGCGGCAGAGTATTCCAACTTTCGCGGGCTGCTCTAAAATTGGTCAATACTTCCATCCAACCCTCTATATCATGTACTGGGGAAAAGCTGTATTGATAAGCGTTGGCCTCAGTAAAATGATTATTGACCTCTTGTGGGGCGTAGGGCGATAAGAAATCTCCATTGGTCCGCGGACGTACAAAGCCGCTTTCCGGATCAATGAGTGAGCGGTAAGCAGAAGCACGTTGCTTATAGCCATTCATCATGCCGAGGTTCCCTAGTCGCTCGGCCGTCCATGCGATACATGCATCGTCATACGCATATTCGAGTGTCTTACTGACCGATTCACTTTCGTCCTCAATACTTAAAAATCCAGATTCCTGATATGCGCCCAATCCGAACACGTCCATCTCAGCCGTAGCACGCATGGCTTCTAGGGTCAGGGCAGTATCGGTATGGTAGCCTTTGGCAATGGCATCGGCGAGTACACTTACACTATGGTATCCGATCATACAATCGGTCTCATTGCCAGCCAATTCCCATATCGGCAAACGCCCGCGCTGCTTGTACATGTCGAGCATGCCGTAGATAAACTCCTGCGTACGCTCAGGCTGGGTAATGGTATACAAAGGGTGAGCTGTTCTATAGGTGTCCCAAAGTGAATAGACCGTATAATGTGCATGCTCGGTATCGGTGTAGATTTTGCCGTCTGCACCGCGGTAGCTGCCGTCTACATCACTCCATAAATTGGGTACAGAGTAGGCATGATATAGAGCTGTAGCAAAAATTGCCCGGTCATCTGCAGAGGAACTTTTTACCTTGCTTTTGGCCAATTCCTTCGCCCATTTCTCTTGTGTTTCAGCAAATACCTCTTCAAAGTTTTTATTCGTCAATTCTGAAACATAATTTGTCCATGCACCCTTCTCTGAAGTGCCGCTGATCCCGAGGCGAATCGTGGTTTCTTTTACGCCCTCTGGCATAGGAATCCAATAAATACCATCGCTGATCTCAATAGCGGTATCAGGTCTTGCGGTGATATCCATTCCAAAATAAAAATGCTGCTCTCTCGCCCAGCCTTCTGAAATCCTACTTCCTTGCCATTCTCCAATTCCAGTGGCTTCAAACGACTTTTTAAGTACTCGGTCTCTGAAGTTCAAATCGACCATAATGCCTGGTGCACTGCCTTCACCAAATCGGATTCTCAAGATTCCTGTGCGTTCCCCAGCAGTTGCTTCGATACGAGTACCATCGTCAAGAATACAAGCATAGTAGCCTGCCTGCGCATGTTCGTCTTCTTTGAAGAATTTGATGTGATCCCCTTCCTTCGTTGGTGAAGAATACGGGAGTATCAACAGATCACCATAATCGCTAACGCCAGTACCGCTTAAATGAGTTGTGCTAAAACCGTACAGAGTCGAATCAGTATAGTGGTAGCCTCCACAACCGTCCCACCCGTCGTAGCGGGTATTTGGGCCCAATTGTATCATTCCAAACGGCGCCTGTGCACTAGGGTGCGTATGGCCGTGACCGCCGGTTCCGATAAATGGATTAATGTCTTTGATAGAGGTCCATTGTGCTTCTTGGGCCGTGGTGGTTAGACCGAAAAGCAAGGCTGTGATAAGCAGAGTGTTTCGCATCTTCCCAAATTAGGGAAATAAGCAGTAAGTTTAAGCAAACACAGAACCCATGTCTCGCAGAAAATTTCTGAAAAACCTCGGTGCCCTAGGTGCCGGAACCGTCCTCTCACCACTCGCAGCTCAGACACATTCGTCTTCCTCACTTCCATCGTTAAAGAACAGTCCCGTTGTCATAAGTACTTGGATACACGGTATGGAAGCTAATGCTGGGGCGTGGGAGATATTGGGTGCAGGAGGAGATGCTTTAGATGCTGTTCAAAAAGGTGTAGCGGTTACGGAAAGTGATATGACCAACAGGAGTGTAGGGCTCGGTGGCAGGCCAGATTGCGACGGACATGTGACTCTAGACGCTTGTATCATGGACCACGACAGTCGATGTGGATCCGTGGCTTTTTTGGAGGATATTCAGCACCCTATTGATGTCGCTCGTGCCGTTATGGACAAGACACCGCACGTCATGTTGGTGGGCGAAGGCGCCCAGAAATGGGCATTAGAAAACGGGTTCTCAAAAGTGGATTACCAGGTACCGCTGCCTCAGGTTCAGAAGGACTATGAAGAGTGGCTCATAAAGTCAGAATATAAAACTGGCGTCAACGTCGAAAATCACGATACCATTGGCATGCTGGCCTTAGATGCCAGCGGGAGGATGGCGGGCGCGTGCACCACTTCGGGCATGGCCTATAAGATTAGAGGTCGCGTAGGCGATAGTCCCATCATTGGCGCAGGGTTATTCATTGACGGAGATGTCGGTGGTGCGACAGCCACAGGTGTGGGTGAGGCGATGATTAGAACTGCTGGTGCTTCTGCAGTAGTAGAAGCGATGCGACGTGGAGCTTCACCGGAGGAAGCCTGTTACGATATCGTGCAGCGAATTTTGAAAAAACATCCGGGCGTGGAAGGCATGCAGGTTGGCTTTTTAGCAATGAATGTACAAGGTGAATACGGCGGATACAGTGTCTACAATGGATTCAATTATGCGCTGCGCACGCAAGGTCGCAATGAGATGGTGGATGCCAAATATATGAGAACATGAGAGTAAGAAATAGACAGAACCGCCGCTGGATTACAGGTGTATTCGCAGTGGTCATTAGTGTGGTTGTGGTCCTTTTTACAAGGTCTGTATCCGATTTTAACGATGGCCAAGTTTGTAAAGAGTTGGCGGCCGTGGATGCTCTGATTCCGCCGGTACGTTCTTATGATTTTGACAGTTCTGCTTGGAATACGTTAGAGGCACCTGTGTTTGAATTGGACTCGAATTTAAATGATGAAGCATACCGTATCGTTTCCGATGAAAATGGCATTACGGTTTTCCATGGCGCCGTGGGCGACCATCGTGCACAGAGCACGTTGGGTCAATTAGGCATGTTGGGAAATGAGGTTGCTTTACCCTGGGGTGAAATTTCTGACGAACCGGTATTTGCACATCGCGGCGTACTTATGGATGTGTGTCGTCATTTCTTTACGGTCGATGAGGTCAAACGTCAATTGGACATCATGGCCCTGTATAAATTCAATGTGTTGCACTGGCATTTAACTGAAGACCAAGGGTGGCGTATTGCCATGGATGCCTATCCGAAATTGGCCGAGGTAGCTGCTTATAGATCACACGGCGATAGCGTTTACGGAGGTTTCTACACCCGAGAAGATTTGGAGGAAGTGGTGGCCTATGCAGCCGATTATGGCATTGAGGTAGTGCCAGAAATAGAATTGCCCGGACACAGTCAGGCGGTTTTAGCAGCCTATCCTCATTTAGGCTGCAGCGGGGAGTCTGTAGCGGTGGCTACCGAATGGGGCGTTTTCAAAGACATTTATTGTGCAGGAAATGAGCAGACCTTCGAATTTTTGGAGGATGTGCTCGACTATGTCTGTGAAATCTTCCCTTCGAAATACATACACATTGGTGGGGATGAAGCGCCAAAGTACCGGTGGGAGCATTGTCCGAAATGCCAGCAGCGCATCAAAGAGGAAGACTTGCGGGACGAAGAGGCCTTGCAAGGTTGGTTCAACACACGAATTGAAGATTATCTAACTGCCAAGGGCAAGCAAATCATTGGTTGGGATGAAATATTAGAGGGCGGTTTGAGTCCGAACGCGACCGTTCAGAGTTGGCGCGGATTTGAAGGTGCGCAGCACGCTGCGGAGCAAGGCCATGATGCCATTGTGAGCCCTACCTCACATGCTTATTTTGACTATCCAGTGAGCAGTATAGACGTACCTAAGGTCTACGACTTCAACCTGTATCCTGAAAAATTAGACCGATTCACCCACGGTCACCACATCATTGGCGGTGAGTGCAACTTGTGGTCGGAACGCATTCCTGATATAGAAACCCTTGACCGAAGATTCTTGCCCCGAGGTATCTCCATGGCAGAGGTTCTGTGGTCACACCCAGCTGAGCGTGATTATGATGCATTCTGGCAAAGGCTTCAACTTCATTACCCAATGTTAGATGCCTTAGGGTACAGTTATGATGTGGAGCAGGTGCCTGTGAAATTGGGCACTAAAAATGATTCCTTTAAAGAGGAGCTGAAGGTCTTTGTTACTGCGGAGCCGGCTTTTGCGAATCTGGAATTGGCTGTTGAGGCGCCTACAGGCATGACTATGGGCAGCGCAACCATCTTTACGGAGCGTGGGATGCATCAAATGAAAGTGCAGCCGAATCGCGGCGGGCACGCCATGGGCAAGGTGCTGAATTACGGATTTGCAGTGCACGAGGGATTGGTGACGCATAGTTGTTTGACCAGTCCTCCCACCGAGCCTTACAAGGGCTCGAAGGATATTCCACTGGCTAACGGGGTGTTGGGATCGGAGAATTATCGAGATGGAAATTGGGTAGGGTATTTTGGTCCCGATTATTTCAGTGGTCACTTTGGCTGGGACAAACCTTATATCATTGATTCCGTCAAAATCAACTTCCTGCAGAGCCGATTGAGCTGGATCCTTATTCCAGAAAAGGTGATTACAGATGTATACGAAAGTGAGGATCAGATTAGCCGCTATGAATGGGAGCGCACGAGTTCCGCGTCAGAAGAAGGCACCTTTATTGAAACCATGGTCTTGGCGCCTGAGGGAGGATTCCCGGCGACCCAAACCATTGACTTTATGATTCCAAACACTGAGGTATTGCCAGATAACCATCCCTCTGCGGGCGAACGTGTGTGGCACTTCTTGGACGAAGTACAGATTTATGGACGACCACTTTGAAATAGAGATAGCTATTGAGGAGCCGGGCCACGCAGCGCAGCTCATCGATTTAGGCGTGCACCGCATCGAGCTGTGTAGCAATTTGGCGGAAGGTGGATTGACTCCCTCCGCAGCCCAGATTGAAATGGCCGTAGATGTCAGTGATTTACCCGTTTATGTGATGCTCAGGCCTCGTGCCGGGGATTTTACCTATAACCGGTTGGAGAAGCATATGATGCTCGAAGAACTTAAGATTCTCAGCGATTATGGAGCATCGGGGATTGTTTTTGGCGCCTTAGACGGTGGATATAATATTGATGCTGACTTTGTAGAGTTAGTATCCCATTTCTGTCATGATTACGGCCTTGCCATGACCTTTCACCGCGCCTTTGATGCCTGCGCACGACCAGAAACGGCGATGGAGCTGTTGGTGGAATTTGGCGTGGAGCGAATCCTGACTAGTGGTTTTGCACCCACTGTGGCTGATGGACTACCCGCGCTAAAGAACCTTTGTGATCAGGCGGCGGGTCGGATTCATATTCAGGCTGGATCCGGTGTCGGTACCGCTGTGGTCGATGATCTTTGGACGGCAGGCATTCGTTCCTACCATTGCACGGCAAGAACGAAAATTTCTGCACGTGAGGGTAGTGTGGAAGCACGGCTGGGCTTCGGGGATTCTTGGTCGCTGGATACCAAGAAAATTGAAAATCTCAACAGCGCACTCTGGCGCAAATTGGCATAAAAAAAGCCCGCTCGAAGCGGGCTTACCTGTATGTGTTTGGCAGGGATTATTTACCCCAACGTTGTATTTGCGCTATTTCGAAGCCAATCGGAATTGGAAAACCAGGGACGGGAATCGTTAACGCTGTATCCACACGGAAAGTGAATGCATCTTGCTCTAACGTTTTGATCACAAAATTAATGTTTGCAGTGCTACCTCCACTTCCTGGGAGGCCCAACCCTAAATCTATATTTTTCAACACTAGAATGGTATCATTTCGAATGGCCCATCCAAGTGAGTCTAAACGCGCACCTGCAGAGTCGATAGTCAATCCACCATTATCCATAAAGTTAGCCTCCATCATACTGGTACTTTGAGTACTAGAAGAATCTAAAAAAGGAAGAGCTTGAATATTTATTTGTTGATTAATACCCGTCCAAACTCCGGTTACTTTGAATTCGGTGCTTTTGTTTTCCCATTTTGTACATGAAGCAAGCAAGACTGCTGCCGTGACGAAGAATGCGATTTTTTTCATAGTTCTTTTCATTAGGTTATGCAAAGATGTCAATATTTATGCCAGCGTCGACAAAGCATCTTCTTTATCAAGGGCAAGTTGCGTTTTTAAGGCTTCGAGACTATTGAAATTCATAACAGCTCTCAAGCGATGTCCCACCGCGAAATACAGTTGCTGTCCGTATAGGTCTCCATCGAAATCGAGAAGATGGATTTCCACCGACCGTCTTGCGCTCCCCACTGTAGGACGACGGCCGATATTGGCCATGGCTTTGTGGTGCAGACCATTCAATCGGACCCAGCCTGCATATACCCCATCAGCTGGAATGAGCTTATGCTGGAAGTTTATATCTAGATTTGCCGTTGGGAAGCCGATAGTGCGGCCGATCTGGTCACCTTTGATGACTTGTCCCCCGATGATGTAGGGATGTCCCAGATAGATGGAGGCTAATTCCACATTTCCTTCGGTCAAGGCTGTACGGATTTTAGTACTGCTAATGTTGACTTCATCAATATCTAGTGCAGGGATTTCCTCCACTTCAAAGCCGTAAATAGGCCCATACTCTTTCAAATGATCAAAACTACCTTCGCGGTTTCGTCCGAAGTGGTGATCGTATCCTATGACTAATTGTTTCACGCCAATCTGATTCACCAATATCTCACGAACAAATTCTAATGATGGGGTGCGCGAGAATTCTTTGGTAAAGGGATGAATAATCAAGTGTTCGAGTCCGGTTTGTTCAAGGAGCCCAATTTTTTCCTCCAGACTCGTTAATAGTTTGAGTTCTACATCTGGCTGAAGCACCAAGCGCGGGTGAGGGGAAAAGGTCAGGAGCACGCTCTCGCCGCTGACCTTGCGGGCGGTTTCGACTAATTGGCCCAAAATCTTTTTGTGCCCCAAATGAACACCGTCAAAAGTACCCGTGGTGGCCACGGCACAGTCTAGTGTATTAAATTCCGCTAGGGAGTGGTATACTTTCAACTTGAGTTGTAATTTTCCGCAAATTACAAACTGTAAACCGCATTCTCATGAAGAAAATCGATCCATTATACGCCCTTCAAGCCGGGTGGGTACGTTACAAAAACAAAGCCGGTATGTATACCGCTTACACCATTATTTGGTTTGTCGCAACGCTACTTATTTCCTCCATAGCTGCAGGTATGGGTGGGATGTTTGCCTTTCTCGGTGAGCGCTTACCAGCCCTGATCATAGCCATAGTGTTGGGTGTTGGAACTATCTTTCTGTCAATGGGATACGCCCACGTCGCACGAAAAGATGAATTGGGAGAAGAGGTCGAGTTTGGTGATTTCTTCAATGCACTTCGCGTGAATCAAAAGCAATTGTTTGGCGTGGTGGTTATTACTTCGGTTTTAGGCCAATTAGGCACTTTCTTCATGCCCGAAGGTTTTGCGGCCTTGGCCTCAGGTCAACTAGACTTTTCGAATTTAGACGAGCTACAAATGATGCTTGAGGACATGCAAGAGGTCTATATGGACAACATGGGGATTATTATGTTAGTAGCCCTGATTCAGATTGTTTTTGGTATTGGATTTATGTTTTCTACTTATCGTGCCTCGCTTGACGGTGAAGAAGCTATGGAAGCATTGAAGTGGAGTTTCCCACGCGCTTGGAGCAATTTCTTCCGTATTCTCGCCCTTGCATTAATGATAGGTATTATCGCCATAATTTTCGGCGTTCTCACGCTCTTTATTGGGTTTTTAGTTGTAATTCCTTGGCTGATTTTAGTGCAGTTTGAGATGTATGACCAATTATGCGATAAGCCCGAAAGCCTTGATCCAGTTGTTGAGGAATTTGATTACGATAATTAGCGAGTGAAGTCCTGATTCGACAAATGCAAAAAATTTGTCTCGTCATGATTCAACGCGCTTTATAATGGTGCTCGCTCCGCGAGGAAATTCTTTTTTGAGTTTCCCAATCACTTAAACTTTAAGTCGTCCTAGAAAGGATTGCCATCTTTTGCTAGCGCAAAAGATTGGCCGACCTCTGTGGGGTTGCATTCAAGTAAATCCCTCCATGCTACGCATGACTCGGCTTTTTTGTTTCCACCCCTCACTAAAGCAAGCTTTGTTCGGTGTGGAAACAAAAAATCCCGACCAGGAAACTGGTCGGGATTTGTCTGTGCGGATGAAAGGACTCGAACCTTCACGCCGAAGCACTAGTGCCTAAAACTAGCGTGTCTACCAATTTCACCACATCCGCAGCAATTGGGTGGGCAAATATATAGAGAAAATTAGTTTCAGAAGAAAAAAGAATTGGCCCCAGTAAAAATTAACTTTGTTGCAAATCATTGGTCTCATGGCGACATTCAATCCAAACGACATAACCACCAAAGAACGCCACATGAAATTGCTCGGGGCGATAGGGCCTAGACCTATTGCCTTGGTGAGCACGGTGGACGAATATGGCAACAATAATTTGAGTCCATATAGCTTTTTCAATATTTTCTCTTCGAACCCTCCAGTGGTGATTTTTTCGCCGGCCAGACGCGTGAGGGATAATACGACGAAGGATACGCTTCACAATTGTATGTTGCAAAAGGAGTGTGTGGTGAATGTGGTTAGCTACGATGTGGCACAACAGGTGAACTTGAGCTCTGCCGAATATGATTCTTCCGTTGATGAGTTTGTGAAGAGTGGTTTGACGCCTGTGGATTCGGAGGTCGTACAAGCGAAGCGTGTTAAGGAGAGTCCAGTGAGCTTGGAATGTGAGGTTCGCGACATCTTTCATTTGGGAGAGGAAGGTGGTGCCGGGAATTTAGTCATCTGTTTGATCAAACGCATTCACATTGCGGACCGAGTGTTGGCGGAAGACGGCGGCATAGACCAAGAAGAAATAGATTTGGTCGGCCGCATGGGCCGTCATTGGTGGGTGCGTGCCTCAGGAGATGCGCTGTTCAAACTGAGCCCTCCGCCGGTTGGCATTGGAGTGGATCAGATTCCAGAGGTTATTCGCCGTTCGACGATATTGACGGGGAATAATTTGGGCCAATTAGGTTCGGTGACCGTTCTTCCCACAGATGCCGAAATAGAAGCCATGAAAAATGACTTTGATGTGCGACGTATATTGCAAAACTTTACGGACGGCATTGAGTTGCGCGAACAGTTGCACGAGATGGCAAAAGAATTGTTAGACAACGGCCAGGTACACAAATCCTGGGAAATATTATTAATAGATAAATCGGCCCGTTAACAGGGTAAATCCATGCAAATAGAAGCCAGAATCCAAAAGATTATGGATGAACAGGTCATCTCTGACCGTTTCAGAAAACGCGAATTCGTAGTTCAAACCAAAGAGCAATACCCTCAAACCTTGTGTTTTGAATTCACTCAAGACAAAACTTCCGTTTTGAATAACTTCCAGGTAGGTCAAGAAGTGAATATCGAATTTAATATTCGCGGACGCGAGTGGACGCCTCCTCAAGGCGGCGATACCCGTTACTACACTACATTACAGGCTTGGCGCATGAACGCAGTTGAAGGTGCTGGTCCAGGACCTTCGGATTTACCGCCACAAGGCCAGCCATTCGAAGGACCGTCGGGCGGTTCAGATGTGCTCGACGACGATTTACCGTTCTAAAAATACTTTAGATGAACAGCATCAACAGTCCGCTATATTTCATCGGTCAAGGGGATTGGGAAGTTCCAAACCCCAATGATGCGGCCAATGACGAAGGGCTGATTGCGCTGTCTTGGGATCTTTACCCAGAAATGTACGAACGACTTTACCCGACAGGGATTTTTCCGTGGTTCGATCAAGATGGGGTGGTCTTTTGGTTTTCGCCAGCATTGCGTAGCGTAACACCAACCGACGCAGTAGTTGTGGCGAAGAGTATGCGCCCTTATATCAACAAAGGGGCTTGGCGCTTTTCGGTGAATACAGCTTTTGACAAAGTGCTTGAGGGGTGCAGTAGTATACCACGTCCTGGGCAGGCGGGGACTTGGATTTCAGAGATGTTCTTGAAGAATTTTGCGGCAATGCACAATCAGGGTCGTGCCCACAGCTTTGAGGTGTGGGAGGGCGAAGAACTAATCGGCGGAACCTTTGGAGTGATGACAGGGAATGTTTTTGTGGGTGAGAGTATGTTCCACAGCGTGAAGAATGCTTCGAAATACGCCTACATTGGTATGTGTCAATATTTGGCCAGTTTGGGTGTGGGGTTGGTGGATAACCAATTACCTACGGCACACCTAGACAGTATGGGTGCGGAGAATTGGGATCGACAAGATTATCTAGATTACATGGGCTTGCATGCACCTGCAGGGGCGGCCAATGCAGTGGTACCTGAAGTAGACTCTTTTGCCTTGAGCTATTGATCCTTACTCAAGGCGGCGCTGAGGCTATTCAAACTCAACACACTCGCGGCAATCAACGCACCTGGGATGAGACTCAGGTAGGCTTTACCTGTCATGAGGTAGGGGTAATAATCTCGAATCATGCTGCCCCACGAGGGCATGGGTGGCTGAGCTCCAATACCGAGGAAGCTGAGGCCACTTTCGATGAGAAGGGCGCTGGCAAAATTGGTCGTACAAATGACCAATAGCGGTCCCCAGGTATTGGGCAGGATTTCCTTGAACATGATGTGTGCTGTTCCGAACCCTAGGACTTTAGCCGCCTCGACATATTCTTTTTGTTTTTCAGCTAAGAATTGGCCCCGAACCACGCGGGCCACCTCGACCCACATGGTAAGTCCTACGGCGATAAACACTTGTGTGAGGCCCTTGCCTAGGACGAAAGTTAGGGCGATGACCAGCAAAAGGGTGGGTATGGACCAAAGCACGGACATGAGCCAAGAAAGGAATTGGTCCACGCGGCCGCCGAAATAACCTGCTGCAGCTCCGATGGGGATGCCGATGACCAAGCTGATGCTCACCGCAATGATCCCTACAGTCAAGGAGATGCGGCTACCTAGAATGACCCTGGAAAAATGATCGCGGCCAAACTTATCAGTGCCGAACCAGTGTGTTCCCATCTCGCTGGAAGCACCCGGAGGGAGCATCGCCCTTCGGAGATTCATGTCATTGGCCATCTCGCTGCTGTCCAAGACGAGCAGAGGTGCGAAAATGGCACAGAGGATGAGACCTAGGATAAACCAGGCGCCGGAATGACGGGTGAAGGGTTGTATGTTACCTGACCAAATCATTGACCACTTTTACGCCTTCGCGCAGCACTAGGTCACGCGATAAATTCTTGTACCATTTATGGTAAATATCCGCTTGAGCAGAATCTGTTTCAAACATAGTGAGGTGGTCAGGGAGAGCGACAACACCAAGGCTATCGGGAGCCTTGTTGATATTTTTAAACAAATCACTTTGTGCAGAGATGGAATCTTGAAAGGCCACGTAACCTGCGTAGTTTAGTGGAATGCGCTTGTTCTCCTCGCCCTTGGCAATCCATTGTGCGTATTCCATGAATGCATCGTAGGTATCCTCAGAAGCCAAACGCTTTGCCACTCTTTTCTTCGCTCGATCGAAGGCCTTGGTCCGATTCTTTTCGACGACATAAGTCGCTTTTTCGACATAGTCTACCGCCAATGCATGGTCGTATTCCTTCTCGCCGATGGCGATCTCATCATAGGCGCCCGGCAACGAAATATCTGGTATTACACCTTCGAGCTGTGTGGTGCCTCCATTAATGCGGTAGAATTTCTCCGTCGTAATCTTAATGGCACCCAGCGGTTTTAAGCTATTGAGATTCCCGCCCACCGCACGGTCGAAATCGAACATGTTCTGAACGGTTCCTTTTCCGAAGGTGGACTTAGACGGACCCACAATCAAGGCACGTCCACGGTCTTGGAGCGCTGCACTTACGATTTCAGAGGCTGAGGCACTGTATCCGTTGACCAGGATTACCAGCGGTCCGTCCCAATAGATTTTGTTTCCCCGATTGCTTTTTGCGCGAGTACCGCTCTGGAAGTTTTTCACCTGAACCATAGGGCCTTTAGCGGTGAACAATCCAGCAATTTCAATGGCAGCCTGCAAAGAGCCTCCGCCATTGCTACGTAAGTCGAACACAATGCCCTCAACGCCCTCAGCTTTGAGCTTTTCGATCTCCGCTTTTATATCATCCGCCGCATTTCTGTTGGTGCTCTTGTAGAAGTCGACATAGAATTTTGGCAGGCGAATGTAGCCGGTTTTCATGCCTATACTTCCTTTATTTTCTGCGCTTTTACGATCGTAGATTCCGCCGTCTAACACGACGCTACGGGCGAAGGTGCTTTCGAGTTCCACCACATCGCGAATGATAGGGATGACCATGCGTGAGCCGTCCTTTTTCTTTACAGTAAGACGCACTTCAGTACCTTTTTTACCGCGAATGAGCTTGATGCCTTCACTGATTTTATAGCCCACCACATCGACTGGCTCCTCGTCCCCTTGGGCCACGGCAATGATCTTGTCGCCAGCTTCGAGATCGCCTTGACGCCAACAGGCAGAGCCTGCGATGATGCGCTCGATAGCAATGTAATCGCCTTCCTTTTTTAATTGGGCGCCAATCCCTTCAAACTGGCCTGTCATGCTGAGCTCAAAGTTTTCGTTTTGCTGCGGCGCGAGGTAGTTGGTATGTGGATCGAACACTTCACAATAGGCATTCATATACATGCCGAACCACTCGAGGCGCGTCACATCCATTAGGTCTGAATACCACTCGTTTTGAAGCTCCAACTCCTTTTTGCGGGCCTCTTGCTCAAACTCCTCAAAGGTTTTAAGAGCATCTGTTTCCCCATTCTCAAGGTCTTTTTCCTGTGCCTGCTCCTTTTCGTGAATACGGTTGATGATACGCCATTTTAGGTGCTTGCGCCATTCGTCGAACAGGGCACTTGGGTTCGCGGCAAAGGATTTGCTATCAGCATTGGTCCAAGTGTATTCTTCTGCAGCATAATCAAAGGGCTCCTTTAAGAGCTCGGTATAAACATTCTTTGAGCGTTCGATGCCCGTTGTAATAAGTTCGTAGCTGAGCTCAAAAAATGTGGTATTGTTTTGGTGAAAAGCATCATCAAGGAGGTAACGGAAAGATTCTAGCGGTACCAATTCCTCTTGCGTCAAAAAAAGTTTGTTGTAATCCAACGACTCCAGGTAATTCTCGTACACCTCTACACTCATCTGATCATCTACCGGTCTTGGCTGTAGATGTACATTAGTCAAAGCATCTCGAACCAAGGAAAAAATGACCTTTTCTTTTTCTTCCTGAGGGCCGAAAAGTTTAAAACTTAAAACGACTAGAGCCCCTATGATTATAGGGAGTAGATACTTGAGATTTTTACGCTGCATAAGTCGGGCTAACATAGATATTGGCAAGGTACAATCTTTGCCAAAAGAACGAGCATTTCCTTGCGTTAAAGCATTCCCAATAAAAGGCAAAATGTTATGTACCTTTGCGACCCCTTTTTGAAGATGGTTTTGCAAAATTTAATTGGACACAAATGAACATTAGCAAGAAAGAAGTAGACGCACTAAACCTTTTGGTGACGCTAGAAATCACTCCAGAGGATTACCAAGATAAGGTAAACGGCGTAATGGAGAATTACCGCAGGCGAGCGAATATCCCGGGATTCCGTCCAGGGAAAGTGCCTATGGGTTTGATTAAGAAGCAGTACGGAAAATCTGTACTCATCGATGAGGTCAACAAAATTTTGCAAGACAGCATCTACAACTATATCACTAGTGAGAAGCTCAACATTTTGGGCAATCCACTACCTGTAGAACAAGAAACAATTGATTTTGATACGCCCGGAACCTATGAATTCCACTTCGAGATTGGTCTTTCACCAGAATTTGAGGTGAGCATCACCAAGAAGAACAAGGTGAAAGGCGCCAAAGTTGTAGCCGATAAGAAAGTGTTGGATACCTACATGGAAGATATACGTTCTCGCTACGGCAAGATGGTCACACCTGAAAAGGCAGAACCTGCGGATATGTTCCATGGCTCCTTAACAGAGTTGGATAAAGACGGAAATGCAGTTGCCGACGGTATCGTTAAAGAAGAAGCTCAGTTCATGGGCAGCAATCTTAAGACGAAGAAAGCGCAAGGCGAACTTTGCAAAATAGGCATGGGCAACACGGTGGTATTGGAAGCAGCTAAATCTTTCAGCAAGGACTACAACGTTGCTGGATTGTTGGGCGTGACAGATGCACAACTAGAAGCTTCTACCGGTTCATTTGAATTTAAATTGGCAAACGTTACTCGCATGGAGCCTGCAGCGCTCAACCAAGAGTTTTACGACAAGGTTTACGGTAAAGGTGTGGTGAATTCGGAAAAGGAAATGCGCGAGCGTATGAAGGAGGAAGCTGAGCGCATGTATGCGAACGAAGCAGACCAATACTTCATGAACAACGTGGCGGAATACTTATTGACAAAAACTAAATTCGAACTGCCGGTAGGTTTTTTGAAAAAATGGATGCAGACTTCTGGCGAGAAGCCATTGACGGCTGAAGAAGTAGAAGCGGATTGGGAAAAGACTGAAAAAGGATTGCGATACCAATTAATTGAGAACAAAGTCATTCAAATGGGCGAAATCAAAGTTAGTCAAGAAGAATTGCTGGAACATACTGTTGGTTTAGTAAAAGCCCAGTTCCAACAATATGGCCAACAAGAGATGGACGATGAGATGCTCAAGGGCATCGCTGAGAATGCGTTGAAAAACGAGGAGGAAGCACGTCGCTTGAACGACCAAGTATACAACGCAAAGCTGTTGACATACTACAAAGAGAACTTTAAGGTAGAGGAGAAAGAAGTTACCTATGATGATTTCATTAAATTGGTAACCGCAAACACCAAATAATTCAATCACCTAAAAACAATCTACGAATGGATTTCGGTAAAGAATTCAAGAAATACGCCACCAAGCATGCAGGTATTCAAAGTATGTACGTGGACCAATATGTCGATGCATCATTAACACCCTACATCATCGAAGAGCGTCAAATGAATGTAGCGCAGATGGACGTGTTCTCGCGTTTGATGATGGACCGTATCATTTTCTTGGGGACCGGCATCAACGACCAAGTGGCTAACATTGTTCAAGCACAGCTATTGTTCTTAGAAAGTGCAGATGCGAAGAAAGACATTCAGATCTACATCAATTCTCCGGGGGGGTCAGTATATGCCGGTTTGGGGATTTATGATACCATGCAAGTGGTCAACCCTGATGTAGCAACTATCTGTACAGGCATGGCTGCTTCTATGGGAGCTGTGTTGATGTGTGCAGGAACCGCTGGAAAGCGTTCTGCTCTTAAGCATAGCCGCATAATGATCCACCAGCCTATGGGCGGTGCGCAAGGCCAGGCTTCAGATATGGAAATCACCTTACAAGAAATCTTGAAGCTCAAGCAAGAGCTTTACAGCATAATCGCTCACCATAGCGGGCAGCCATTTGACAAGGTAGAAGAAGATTCAGATCGTGACTACTGGATGACTTCGGAAGAAGCCAAGGCCTACGGTATGGTGGATGAAATTCTTCTGGGTAAGAACCAAGCGAAATAATGAGTGATAATAATTCCGTAATTCACTGTTCATTCTGTGGTAAAAGTAAGGATGAAGTTGATATGATGATTGCCGGTATGGATTCACACATCTGTGATAAGTGTGTGAGCCAAGCGGGAGGCATCTTACATGCGGAATTAGGCGAGCAGCCACAATCCAATCCTTTGGAGATTGCGGGCAAGCCAGAATTCAATTACACACCCGCTCAAATCAAATCGCATCTCGATGAATACATCATCGGACAAGAGACAGCCAAGCGTACGCTAAGCGTAGCAGTGTACAATCACTACAAACGTATCGGTACTGTACCTGTGAAGGATGCGCCAGAAATCGACAAGAGTAACATCGTTCTCGTAGGAAATACCGGTACAGGGAAGACGCTGATGGCGCGTACCATTGCTAAGATGCTCAATGTGCCGTTCACCATTGTCGATGCTACAGTTTTGACAGAGGCTGGATATGTAGGCGAAGATGTTGAAAGCATCCTGACACGCTTGCTTCAGGCGGCTGATTATGATTTAACCAAGGCTGAGGTCGGTATCGTCTTCATTGATGAGATTGATAAAATTGCGCGTAAAGGAGATAACCCCTCCATCACTCGCGACGTGAGTGGAGAGGGGGTACAGCAAGGGCTCTTGAAGTTGCTCGAAGGTTCGAAAGTGAATGTGCCGCCGAAGGGAGGTCGTAAACACCCAGATCAGAAGTACATCGAGGTAGATACTAAGAACATCCTCTTCATCGCAGGCGGTGCGTTTGTGGGTATTGAAAAGAAAATTAATGGTAGATTAAACTCGTCAGTATTGGGCTATTCTAAGGAAGTCCGCGACCACATTGAAGATGAGGACCTTTTGAGCTACATCACCCCATCTGATCTGAAGTCTTTCGGCTTGATTCCAGAACTCATTGGACGTATGCCCATTGTAACCTTCATGTGTCCGCTCGATCGTGATGCTTTGAAGGCTATCCTGACTCTGCCTAAGAACGCGCTTGTCAAGCAGTACCAGCACTTGTTCCACATGGACAGTATCGCCTTGACCTTTGAAGAGAAAGTATTTGATTACATCGTTGATGTGGCGCTCGAATACAAGTTGGGTGCACGTGGTTTGCGCAGCGTCTGTGAAGCTATTTTGAACGATCATATGTTTGATGCGCCCGGGGCGGAGCACAAAGAATTAGTCATCACGCTTGAGTATGCGAAATCGCAAATTGAACGCAGCTCGCTGCGAAAATTGAAAAAAGTAATATAGAAAAAGGCGCCCATTGGGCGCCTTTTATTATGATCAAGGACGTTTATCGCATAGTTGTATAAACGTTTTGTACGTCGTCGTCCTCCTCTAGTTTTTCGATGAGTTTCTCAAGGTCTTTGGTTTGATTTTCGTCCAATTCTTTAGTGGTCGTCGGGATATATTCAAAGCCAGATTCTACGATCTCATGGCCCAGCTCTTCCAAACCTTTGGTGATGTTCCCGTACTCTGAGAATTGGCCATAGACCATAATGACTTCCGTTTCCTCACCGTCCTTTTCTTCGGTATCCTTGAATACATCTTCCGCACCGAAATCAATGAGTTCGAATTCCAATTCTTCCAGATCAATCTCACCCGCGGCAATCTTCACATGGCACTTATGCTCGAACATAAATTCTACCGATCCTGAAGTCCCCAGAGAGCCATCACACTTGTTAAAGTAGGAGCGCACATTAGCTACTGTACGGGTGTTGTTGTCCGTCGCAGTCTCCACCAACACCGCTATTCCATGCGGACCGTATCCTTCGTAAATGGTGGTTTTATAGTCGCTCTGATCCTTTGACATTGCCTTTTTAATGGCGCGTTCCACATTGTCTTTAGGCATGTTGGCGGCCTTTGCGTTTTGTAGCAACATGCGGAGTCTGTAGTTAGAATCTGGGTTGTCGCCGCCTTCCTTAACGGCCATGATGATATCCTTGCTGATGCGAGAGAAGGTCTTTGCCATACCTGCCCAACGTTTAAACTTGCGTTCTTTTCTAAATTCAAATGCGCGTCCCATATCTGTGTTTTGGGTTTCAAGGCTGTAAAAATAAGAATTCGCCCTTAGCTTTCTTTACCTGATTTCTTTTTCGCTTTGGCCCGTTGGCCCTTCTCCCATTTATTAATTTCCGAACGTCGCCCTACGGTCTTAGTGATAATATCTCGCTCTAAATCCCACCCCCGTGCAGGGCTGTATTCCCGTCCGTAGAAAATGATCTGCAGATGTAGTTTATTCCAAAGCTCACGAGGAAACAGACGCTTTGCGTCTCGTTCGGTTTGTTCCACGCTTCTGCCGTTGGAGAATCCCCAGCGGTACATTAATCGATGAATGTGCGTATCTACCGGAAAGGCGGGAACCCCGAAGGCCTGGCTCATGACGACGCTCGCAGTTTTATGCCCTACGCTGGGCATGGCCTCTAGGGCCTCAAAACTGGCGGGAACTTTTCCACCATATTCTTCCACAATAGTCTTACTAAAAGCATGAATGCCCTTACTCTTCATAGGAACCAATCCGCAGGGGCGGATGATCGCGGCAATTTCTTCCACGGTCATTTTTGCCATGTCGTAGGGGTTGTCTGCCACGGCAAAAAGCTGGGGCGTGATTTTATTGACTCGCTCGTCTGTGCACTGCGCACTAAGCACCACGGCAACCAACAAAGTGAAAGGGTCTTTGTGGTCAAGCGGTACCGGGGTCTCCGGATAAAATTGCTTTAGGGTTGTTAGTACGAAGTCAATTTTTTCTGCTTTGGTCATGTGGAAAACTAAAAATGATGAACAAGTGGTCTATTCTAGGAAACAAACATAACTTCGAGTTGTTGAGAAATAAAACTTATTGACCATGGCTTTAGAAATTGGCAGCGTAGCACCGGCATTTTCAGGTGTAAATCAGAACGGAGAAACCATCACTTCAGAACAGTTCCGAGGCAAGAAAATAATCCTCTTTTTCTACCCCAAAGCGTCCACTCCCGGGTGTACTGTAGAGGCTTGTGATTTTAGAGATCACTACGCGGATTTGGCGGTAAAAGGATTTGAGGTAATAGGCGTGAGCGCAGATTCAGTGCAGCGTCAGCTCAATTTCGCGACCAAACAAGAGCTGAATTATAACCTTATTGCAGACGAAGAAAAGTCGATTATCATGGCTTATGAAGCTTGGGGATGGAAGAAGTTTATGGGGAATGATTATGAGGGTATTTATCGCCATACTTATGTGATTGATGAACAGGGTAAAATCGAACATTTTATAGGCAAGGTCAAAACTAAGGAAGCGGTTGATCAGGTCTTGGCGCTCTATTAAATTTCAACTTTTCAGTATAAATTATTAGAAAGGGCTTGGCCAATTCGAAGGAAGTCCTACATTTGTATAATTCTAATATTTTTAGCATTCTAAGATTATGAGCGCAGATAAAGACGCCAAACTGAAGGCACTCAAACTCACCATGGACCGTATGGACAAGGCCTACGGTAAAGGAACAGTAATGAAAATGGGGGACGCTCCGGTGATTGAAGTCGATGCCATTCCTACAGGATCGTTGACCTTAGATATTGCCTTAGGGGTGGGTGGCTACCCTACAGGTCGTGTCATTGAAATATATGGACCAGAGAGTTCGGGTAAGACAACCTTAACCTTGCACGCTATTGCAGAATGTCAACGTCGGGGAGGTATTGCTGCATTTGTAGATGCTGAACACGCCTTTGACCGTTTCTATGCAGAAAAATTGGGAGTAAATACAGATGAGTTGATTATTTCTCAGCCGGATAACGGTGAACAGGCGCTTGAAATAGCAGACAACCTTGTTCGTTCTGGTGCTGTAGATATTTTGATTATTGATTCAGTTGCCGCTCTTACACCCAAAGCAGAGATTGAAGGTGAAATGGGTGATGCACGAGTGGGTCTTCAAGCACGTTTGATGTCTCAGGCTTTGAGAAAATTAACAGGAACCATCAGCAAGACAAATTGTACTTGTGTTTTTATTAATCAATTGCGTGAGAAAATAGGAGTAATGTTTGGAAACCCGGAGACAACCACGGGAGGTAATGCTCTTAAGTTCTACAGTTCTGTTCGTTTGGACATCCGTCGTTCTACGCAGATTAAAGATGGAGACAAGGTGATGGGGAATCGCACACGTGTTAAAGTAGTGAAAAATAAAGTGGCTCCTCCGTTTAGATTGGCAGAGTTTGACATTATGTATGGTCAGGGAATTTCCAAGGCAGGTGAAATCATTGATTTAGGGGTGGAACACGATATAATCTCAAAGAGTGGTTCTTGGTTTAGTTATGGAGAAACCCGTCTAGGTCAAGGTCGCGATACAGTGAAACAATTGTTCATTGACAATCCAGAATTAGCCGAGGAAGTTGAAGCCAAGATTAAGGGAGCAATCGAAGCGACGGCAAAGTAATTTGTGAAACTATACCTAGTTTGCATAAGGCGCTGAATTTCAGCGCCTTTTTGTTTATAAGTAGTTGATAAAACTTTAAGTTATGGTAACACAAGAAGGGTCAATGGATTGTTAAATGGCTATATTTTTAAGCAACAAATAACCATTTCACAAACAAACATGAAAAAGGCTTTACTATTTACTGGTGCATTACTTGCTTCCTTTAGCTTGAGTGCCCAAGACGCCTCTGCTTCTGCAGATTCCTTGTTCAACATGTTGGACGAGATTACAGTGACATCAGATGTGATTGATATTGCACGGGTGCGCGAGACACCTGTGGC
>Ga0163109_10000157_pt1 | contig 54485 bp, 51 predicted proteins | sample CRUFie1St13metaG_FD_108704 | JGI IMG/M metagenome (GOLD analysis project Ga0163109, IMG submission 108704) | Marine microbial communities from the Costa Rica Dome - CRUD Field 142mm St13 metaG | ecosystem: Environmental > Aquatic > Marine > Oceanic > Photic zone | place: Costa Rica: the Eastern...
AAATTCTTAAGAAAATCAAGCCTCGATGAACTCCCACAATTGATAAATGTCCTTAAGTTGGAAATGAGCATTATAGGCCCAAGACCAATTGTGGACGATGAGGTTTCAAAATATGGAGAGACTATTTCCAAAGTTCTATCCTTGAAACCTGGGATTACTGGTCTATGGCAAGTTAGTGGCAGAAATAATTTAAGTTACAAAAGAAGAGTCTTTCTTGATAACCTTTATGTTGAAAATTATGATTTTATTATGGATCTAAGAATTATAATTAGAACATTTGGGGTTTTATTTTTTCCAATGGATAGAGGAGCATATTGATCTAAAAAAACAAAAAAAGGTGATTTTGAAAGATAAAAAATCTCCTTATTTTAATTTATGTATAGTAAAGTTTTTAATTTATTAAAAAGACTATTTCATGTTCTTCCAAAAAAAGAAGGTTTAATGTATTAAAAATTATTCCATTTGCGCTTCTAACTGGTATTGCGGACTTATTAGTAATAGGTTTAGTTTCGCGACTATTTATAGCTTTTACTCAAAAAGAAAATAACCTTTCTATTCCTTTCAAATCTAATTACTACAGATCCATTAACAAAATTAATAATATTGGTTTGTTTATATATTTTGTTTAATTGGATTGCTTCCTTTCTAAGAATTTCATTAAAAGCTCAACAAGAAAAATTAAGAGCTAAGGTATTTTTAGATTTATCAGAAATTGCTCAGAAAAAAATATTCAACCAAAAATATGATTTCTTTCTCACTGAAAAAAGTGAAGATATTAGCTCGAAAATAGTACTTAACCTTGCGCGAGTTTCAGAAAATTTTATTAGGCCAATAATTCAAATTGCGAGTGGAATTTGTAATGTGTTTTTTATCTTTATAGCATTAACCTTTTTTTCAAAGAGTAATGCTCTTTATTTGATAATAAGTCTATTATTTGGTTATTTTTTGATTTCCTTTTTAGTTACACCATTAATTAAAGAAGCGAAAAAACAGAGAATTGCACTAGAATATGAAACTAACAAAAACATATCTGATGATTTAATAACAATAATTGATGTTCACTTAACTGAATCAGAATACTATTTTCAAAACAAATATTCTATTGCAGGTAAAAAAGCCTTTCCATACTTATGGAAAGGGGAACTCTTCCAGAATTTCCAAGGTCTTTGGTAGAGCCTTTAGGGATTAACCTCATTTTTGTAATTGGCTTGGCTCCTTTGATTTCACAAAGGAATCCTTCAGAGTTATTAGATATAATTCCTTTTCTTGCAACAATTGCTGTCTCTTCACTTAAATTAACCCCTCTTCTTCAAGATTTATTTAGAGGAATTACAGATTTAAGATCTGGGAATCCAGATGTAGAAGAAGTCCTAAAAATTCTAGAGCTTTCTGAAAAAAGATCTTATTCAACCATACATAATAAAAATTCTAAATTTAAGATTCCTCAAAAATCAATTGTGCTTAAATCACTTTTTTATAAATATCCTTCCGAAGAAAATTATGCTCTTAAAAATATTAATTTAGAAATTGCCATAGGTTCAAAGATAGCATTTGTGGGCAAAACTGGGAGTGGTAAAACTACATTAGCAAATCATATTCTTTGTCTTTTAAAGCCTACAAAAGGATTATTAATCTTAGATAAAGAACTAATCAAAGAAAGCCAAATAAATATTTGGCAATCATATTGTTCTTATGTACCGCAGACAATCAATCTCTTAAATGCGGATATTAGAACAAATATTGCATATGGTCAAAAAAGAGAAGAAGTCGATGAAAAAAAAATTATGGAATTCTCTTAATGCTGCCCAATTAAATGATTTTATTAAATATCTACCAGATGGTCTTAAAACTAAAGTTGGAGAAAATGGGATAAGGCTCTCAGGGGGACAAAGACAAAGAATCGTTCTTGCGAGAGCTTTCTATAGGAATGCAAAATTAATAATTCTTGATGAGGCAACTTCGGCTTTAGATAATAAAACTTAGTCAAATATTTAAACTATTTATCTAGTTCAAATAATCAATTAACAGTGATTTTCATAGCTCATAGATTATCAACAGTAAGAAATTGTGACTATATTTATGAATTTGAAAAGGGGAAGATAAAAGACAAAGGTAATTTTTATGAACTTAAAGAAAAGTCAGAATCCTTTAAAGATATGATTAATGCTGCTAAGGATAACAAAGGAGTGATTTGATTCTCATCTTTAAAAAAAATAGTAATTATTTTCTCAGTTGAAAAATTAATAATTTTTATTAAATAATTTTATATTAAGTGTCTAAAGTTACTTCACAAAAAATTTAAAATTTCACAAATTAAATATGTTGAGATAGGATTGTTTAGATACAAAATTTCTTGAGAAAATAATATTATGTCTGTAAATTCTATAATTCCAGTTATTTTATGTGGAGGAACGGGGTCAAGACTTTGGCCCTTATCAAGACAAAGTTTTCCAAAGCAATTTTTGCCCTTACTTTCTAAAGATAATAATTCACTATTACAAAATACCTATAAAAGAATTGCTGATTTAAAAAATTTATTGAACCCAATTTTAGTTTGTAACGAGGAACATAGATTCATAGTTGCAGAACAAATGCGAGAATTAAATGTTAAAACAAATCGTATACTTTTAGAGCCTTTTGGGAAAAATACTGCTCCTGCAATTGTTTCAGCCGCTTTAATTGCACTAAAGAAAGAAGAAGATCCGAATTTATTGGTATTGTCTGCAGATCATGAAATAAAAAATAAAGAAAAATTCGTTGAATTAATTTATGAAGGATTAAAGTATTCAAATAAAAATAGATTAGTAACATTCGGTGTTGTACCAAAATACCCTGAGACAGGTTATGGTTACATTAAATCTAAACAAGAATTTGATTCTTCTAAAATTGAAGGTCTAGAAATTTCAAAATTCATTGAAAAGCCCGATATAGATACAGCAAAAAAATTAATTAAAGATAAACATTACACATGGAATAGTGGAATGTTTATCTTTAAAGCAAAAACAATTATTTCGGAAGTAAAAAAGTATTGCCCTGATATATTTAATTGCTGTTCAGAATCTTTAAATTCAAGTGAAAAAGATCTTGACTTTCAAAGAATAGATGAAAAACAGTTTAGTAAATGTCCAAATATATCTATTGATAACGCAATTATGGAAAAGACCGATATTGGGACTGTTCTTCCTTTGGATACTGGCTGGACTGATATTGGGAGTTGGGACGCCGTATGGATGAATTCTTTAAAAGATAATGAAGGGAATACTGAATCAGGTAATGTTATTTCTCATAATAATAAAAATTGTTATTTTAAAAGCGAGCATAGATTAATTGCAGGAATAGGATTAGAAGACTTGTTAGTAATAGAGACAAGTGATGCTTTACTAGTTGCTAATAGGAATGAGTCTCAAAAAGTTAAAAATGTAGTTGAAGAGCTCAAACTAAAAGGGATCCAACAAGGTCAAAGACATCAGAAAATTTTCAGACCTTGGGGTAACTATGTATCATTAGTAGAAGATTCAAGGTGGCAAGTAAAATTAATATTAGTAAAACCTGGTCAGAAATTATCTTTACAAATGCATCATCATCGCTCTGAACATTGGGTAGTTGTTTCTGGTACAGCTAAAGTAGAAATCGATCAAAAAGAAACAATATTGAGTGAAAATGAAAGTATATATATACCTCTTGGATCAAAGCATAGATTATTTAATCCTGGAAAGATACCACTAAAAATTATAGAGGTGCAAAGTGGTTCTTACGTTGGAGAAGATGACATCGAAAGATTTGAAGATGAATATGGAAGAATTTAAAAAAATGATTTAAAGGCTTGTCTTAAATCCATTAGGATTTAAAGTCTGCCACCTCCAACCATCTCTACACATTTCTTGAATATTTCTTTTGGGATGCCATTTCAATAAAGAAATAATTTTTTTATTGTCTGCAATTACATTTGCTACATCTCCCTTACGTCTATCACAAAAAATATATGGGATTTTACAATTATTTACTTTTTCAAATGTTTCAACCAACTCAAGAACGCTAGTTCCAATTCCAGTCCCTACATTTAAGTTTAAATATTGTGGCTTATTTTTAAGTAGAAACTCTAATGAGGATCTATGGGAATCAGCTAGGTCCATTACATGAATATAGTCCCTTATGCCGGTGCCATCTATAGTAGGCCAATTTTTGCCAAATATTTTAAGTCTTTTATATTTACCATTTGCGACTCTACATATATAGGGGAAAAGATTATTAGGTTCCCCTGAAGGGTCTTCCCCAATTAGTCCACTATTATGGGCACCTATGGGATTAAAATATCTCAAGTTAGCAATTCGCCAAGAATCTTTAGAACTTTCAAAAATCCCCTTTAAGATACTTTCAATAGTAGCTTTTGTATAACCATAAGGATTATTAGGATTAACCGGTTCACTCTCAGTTATAGGATTAGATTCTGTATTGCCGTAAATTGTTGCACTACTACTAAAAATCATTGTATGACATTTAAATTCATCCATGATTTTTAATAAATTTATGGAGCCATAAACATTTGCATCCCAATAAATCAATGGTTTCAATACCGATTCTCCAACAGCCTTCAGGCCTGCAAAATGTATAACAGCTTCAATAGGCTTATTAATCTTTAATGCTTTATTGAATACTCTCCTCATAAAAGAAATATCTCTGATATCTCCTTTCTCAAAAATAATTTTTTTGTTTTGATTAATAATCTCTAATTTCTTTAGAGAAATACTTGAACTATTAATATTTGAATCAACTACGGTTACTTCATAACCTTTTTCAAGCAAAGAAATACAAGTATGACTTCCTATAAAACCAGCACCTCCAGTAACAAGAATATTTTTCATAAGTTTATATAATATTCTTTATACCAATTAACAAACAATTTTATTCCACTTATTATTGTAGTCTTAGGATTAAAATTAATCCATTTCTTTATTTTAGAAGTATCAGCACTAGTCTCGATTACATCGCCTGGTTGAATTTCTCTAAATTTTTTTATTGCTTGAATGCCAATCTCATCCTCAAGTTTATTTATAAAGTCCATTAAATTAGTTGGAGTAGAATTTCCAATGTTAAAAATTCTATGAGGAGCAATTGAGTAGGGATTTTCTTTAGATATTAATTCATCATTATCTTCTGAAATTGCTGGCTTATAGCAGCATCTAAAGATACTCTCTACAACATCATCGATGAAAGTAAAATCTCTAATCATTTTACCACCGTTATAAATATCGATAGGCTTCTTTTGAAAAATAGCTTTAGCAAAAATCATTGGAGCCATATCTGGCCTCCCCCATGGGCCATAAACAGTAAATAATCTTAAACCAGTAGTTGGTATTTTATATAAGTGGCTATAGGAATGAGCCATAGACTCATTTGCCTTTTTTGTGGCTGCGTAGAAACTTATTGGATTATCAACTTTACTATTTTCCGAAAAGGGTAAATTTAAGCTTGCTCCATAAACTGAACTACTAGAAGCATAAATTAAGTTTTCAATCTCATTTTGTCTACATTCTTCTAAAATATTTGCAAAGCCTATCAAATTACTTTGAACATATGACTTTGGATTTTTAATTGAATATCTTACTCCAGCTTGAGCTGCCAAATTCACAACAATTTGAGGCGAGCTTTCAAAAAATATTTTTTTTAAAGATAAGTCGTCACTAATATCTATCTCATGAAAATGCCAAATTCCTTTTTTTTTTTAGCCTCCTTCTCTATTAGCTTAAGTCTTGCCAACTTCAAATTTATATCATAATAATCATTTAGATTATCAATACCAATAACATTTTCTCCGCTTTTTAAAAGTCTCATTACTAGTGCAGACCCAATGAATCCAGCAGCACCAGTAACTAAAAAAGATTTTTTTGTCATATATTTATATTATATTTTAACCAAATAGTGCCAAAAAATAATTTTAAATATGATAAAAATTGTAATCAAGAATTCTATTTATAGATTATTCATAAAGGATTTCATAACTAAAAAAAATTTTCAATCAATCTTTTGTTATGCAAGACTATATTTAAAATAATTAATTTATTGGAATGTAATTTTATTAAATTAGACGTTAATTTATTAAAATAATCTAATATAAAAAAAATATGGATAGAAAAGGAATAATTTTAGCAGGAGGAACTGGTTCTAGACTATCCCCTACTACTTTAGCAGTAAGTAAACAATTGATGCCTGTATATAACAAACCTATGATTTTTTATCCCTTAAGTACATTAATGCTTTCTGGGATTAAAGATTTTTTAATTATAACTAATCCTGAGGATTTAAATGCCTTTAAGAAACTATTAGGAAATGGGGAAAATTTTGGGATCCAAATAGATTATGAAGTTCAACCTTCTCCTGATGGCTTAGCACAAGCGTTCCTTATAGGAGAATCTTTTATAAAAAATTCTCCAGTAGCGTTAATTCTTGGAGATAATCTCTTTAATGGATCTAATTTAGAGAGGACTCTTAGAAGAAGTAATTTAAATAAAGATCAAAATACAATTTTTGCTATACCTGTAAACGATCCTGAAAGGTATGGAGTAGTCCAGTTTGATAAAAACAAAAAGGTTTTAAATATCATAGAAAAACCAACCATTCCTAAAAGTAGGTATGCAGTTACTGGTCTATATTTTTATGATAATACAGTTGTTGAAAAAGCTAAGAGAATTGAACCATCTCAAAGAGGAGAGCTAGAAATAACTACATTAAATCAAATATACTTAGACGAAAAAAAATTAAAAGTCGAGATTTTGGGAAGAGGAACAGCGTGGTTAGATACCGGTACTTTTGACTCTCTTCATCAAGCAGGCTCATATATAAGAATTTTAGAAAAAAGACAAGGTGTCAAAATTGGATGCCCATATGAGGTCTCTTGGAGAAACGGTTGGATTGATAATCAAAAATTTAAGAAATTATCTGAACCTCTATTAAAAAGTGGGTATGGAAATTATTTTCTTAGCTTGCTTGATGAATCATCAAATGAAATTTAAAATATTCATAAATTTGGTATCTAAGTAATTTCAATGAAAGTCGAATATATAAAGAATAATTCAAACAAGATTTTAGATGGTCCATTTTTATTAAAGCCTAAAATTTTTAATGATGATCGCGGTTTTTTTATGGAAAGCTGGAATTCTGTCGAATTTAATAATTTAGTAAAGGAAGATATTTATTTTGTTCAAGATAATCACTCAAAATCGAAACAACATGTTCTTAGAGGATTACATTATCAAATTCCTCCAAATGATCAAGGTAAACTTATCAAATGCGTTTATGGCAAAATTTTTGATGTAATTGTAGACCTAAGAAGAAATTCTAAAGATTTTTTATCATGGGCAGGTATTTTTCTCGATAGTAATAATCATGAACAAATATGGATTCCCTCAGGATTTGCCCATGGTTTTTTAACTATCAGTAATACTGCTGAAATAATTTATAAAACTACAAAATTTTGGTCTAAAGAACATGAACGATCAATAATTTGGAACGATCCCTCTTTAGATATAAAGTGGCCTCTACATGATAATAGCCCCTTTATTTCTATTAAAGATAAAGAAGCATCACTATTAAGTAATATTTCGGAATATGATTTTTTTTGTGATTAATAATTTTTCTTTATTTTTTATATAAAAACACTTAAAATAAATTCGCAATTTCAAAAATATGGAAAATAATATCAAGAATATATTGATAACCGGAGGTGCAGGATTCATTGGAGGCAACTTAATCAGAAGATTGTTAAAAAAAACAAACTTCAACATATTTAATTTAGATAAATTAAGCTATTGCAGTGATCTAAGTTGTATTAATGAATTAATTAAAAAAAATAACATAAGCTCCAATAGATATAAATTTTTAAATGTAGACCTTTCTAATGCTAATGAAACTGAAAAAGCAATAAGACTCTCTAATCCAGATTTAGTTATGCATTTAGCAGCAGAAAGTCATGTTGATCGTTCTATTGAAAATCCATATAATTTTATTCAAAGTAATATTGAGGGTACCTATAATTTGCTTCAATCCTCAAAAAAACATTGGATGAAATTGAGTAAAAATAAAAAACAAGTATTTAAATTTCTCCATATCAGTACAGATGAGGTTTTTGGATCATTGTCTTCCAGTGGATATTTTACAGAAACGACTCCTTATTCTCCTAGAAGCCCATACTCTGCATCAAAGGCTTCGAGCGATCATTTGGTTAATTCTTGGCATCACACATATGGTTTACCTGTAGTAATTACTAACTGCTCTAATAATTATGGCCCAGGGCAATTTCCAGAAAAACTAATTCCGCTCACTATAAATAAGGCATTAGCAGAGCTAGATATTCCTTTATACGGTAACGGTGAAAATATTAGAGATTGGCTTTTTGTGGAAGACCACATAGATGCACTTTTATTAATTGCAAAAAAAGGTAAACCAGGAGAAAAATATTGTGTGGGAGGTAATAATGAAAAGACAAATAAAGAAGTTGTTGATATGATCTGTGAATTATTAGATAAAAAATTTAAAAAATCTAATTCTTTTAAAGATCTTATTAAATTTGTAAAAGACAGGCCAGGTCATGATCAAAGATACGCAATTGACGCTAATAAAATTAAAGGAGAACTTGGATGGGAACCAAAATATAATTTTAAAGAAGGTTTAGAAATTACCATTAATTGGTATTTGGAAAATAAAAAATGGAGTGAACTAATACAGAAAAGATCAGGATATTTTGGAGAAAGAATTGGTAGCGTCTAAGTGGGAATTATATTTATTTAATTCTTAATGAATCTTAAATTAAATTATAATAAATGAAAATTATACTAACTGGTTCTAATGGACAATTAGGTAAAGCAATTGCTTTAAAAAAACCATTAGGTATTGATCTTATCCCATTAGACAGGAAAGAGTTTGATATTACGAATTATGATGAGTGCAAAAAAATAATATTTAAATTTAATCCAGATTGGATTCTAAATGCAGGAGCTTATACCTTAGTTGACAAAGCAGAAACAAATAAAGACATAGCATTAAAAGTTAATCGAGATGGACCTAAATGGCTTTCAGAGATTTTATATCAAAAAAAAGGAAGGTTATTACATATAAGTACAGACTATATTTTTGATGGAAAAAAAAGCGAGCCCTATAAAGTTGATGACAAAGTTAATCCTCTATCTGTATATGGCCTTTCAAAAGCACTTGGAGAAAAAGAAATTGAAAAAGTATTTGGCGATAGTAACAAAGCTATAATTTTGAGAACTAGTTGGCTAATGGGTCCTATAGGCAGAAATTTTGCGTCTACGATGCTTAAGCTTCATTCGGAAAAAGAAATAATAAAAGTTGTTGCTGATCAATACGGATGTTCAACTAGTATATTCTCACTTGCAAACTTCTGTTGGCAGGTTATTTTACAAGCAAATTCGAAAGAAAATAGTATTCCAAGGATACTTCATTGGAGAGATGAGGGTATTACAACATGGTTTGAAGTTGCTAAAGCAATTGGGGAAATGGGTATTAACCTTAAAATTAATTCAAAAAAAGCAAACGTTATTCCTATTTCTACTGAGGAGTATAAAAGCCCCGCTAGAAGACCAAAGTTTTCTATATTAGATACATCAGAAACAAAGCATATATTCAAATTAGAGCCACTAAATTGGAAAAAATCTCTAATAAATGATTTTACCCAAAATTTTAATTTTTGAAGTTATTTTTTCCAGTAGGTTTAAACCTTGAGAAATCTATCTCATCTAAATTAAGAGACCAATTATTTAAACTAAATCCTAACTTCCTTAAAACTTTGACGATAAAGTCTAATCTCCATTTCCACATATATTTAAGCCAAGAATTTATATGATATCTTGCTGTAACATTAAAAAATATAGATCTAACGATACCTTTATATCTGGCAGACTCATGTTTAGCTTTATGAATGACAGATATAGTAGGATCAAACAATACTAGCTTAGACATTTGCCTGGCTGATCTACATAAATCAACATCTTCAAAATATAAAAAATAACGATCATCAAATCCTCCAACTTTTTCAAAAAAATCTCTTTTTACTAATAAAAAACATCCCGAAAGCCAATCAACGTTGGACGTTACATCTTTAGGGAAACCTTCATAAGTTAATCTATCTATCCTTTTTTTGAAAGCCTTGTACTTGGGTATAAAACTTGAAGCACCTCCAATTTTCCTTATATGCCTCAGAGGCTTCAAAAATATTGAAATAGGATCAAAACTAAAGCATGATGCATGTAAAAGTCCCTTAGAATCAATAATTTTTGGACCTGCTATAACTACTTCACCTTTAATTTTATTTAAAAGTTTTAAAAACCCATTAAAATCTAAAGTTTTTAAATCTGTATCACAATTTATAAAAAGAATAAATTCTGAAAAGGAACCTTTTGAAGCTATATTACAACCTTTACCAAAACCTAAGTTATTAATAGATGGTAAATATTCTATTTTAAATTTATTATTCGATCTCTTTTCAGAAAATTCAATCAAATCATAAACATCTTTTTTAGATGATAAACTAAAAGAATTGTCAAAAATTTTGATTGAATAATTATATTCTGTATTTTTAAAACATTTAATTAATGAATTTATACTGGAAATTGTATCTCTTGAAGAAAAATAATTTACATAAATAATATCTAGTAGAAATTTTTCTTCTTTTATATTTATCATGAAATTATTTTTATAATTATGAAATAAATAACTAATTTTAATAATATATAAAATGCGGTATTTATAATAAATAATATTTCATAAATGTATTATAATTTAAAACTTATTATTACCTTAAATTTTTAGCCTTTTAAATTGAGTTATAAAAAGATTAATAGCAAAAATAGTATATGAGACTCTTAAATTATTTGTAAAAATAAGTACACGTAAATTTCTTTTATAATTAAATTTTAATAAATATTTTATAGCTATCTTAAATATAAAAATTTTAAAAAATTTATACAATGGATAAAAAATAATGCCAACTCTTAAAACATCATCAAAAATTAATAATCCTGGAGCTTTACCAATAGAAATAAAAAATGGGAAATATTCTTGATACATATCAATTGGATTAGCATTTAATAATCTACCTATACCAGGGAAATATTTAGTAAAAGCCGGGACAAAAAATTTCGAGGGGAATGTCAAAAAATATTCCTCAACATTATTAATATTTCTCATATAGTCAGAGTAAGAAAATAACCATTTAAATATATCTTTATAACCATGTAATTTTGAAATATAAATTGGAAATATAAAAAAGAAAACTAACAAACCTATAATAATTAATAAAAATCTTTGATTTTTTTTATATAGAAAATTATAATAAATAAATACCAAAAAAGGAGTTGCAACAAGACCTTTTGAGCCTAATAAAAAATTAAATGAAGTTATAAAAAATAAATTTTTTAAAGTATAAGCAAAGGAAGATAAATATGTTGAAATAGTTATCAAAAAAGGAAACGCAATACTTGAAAAAAAGTTAACTTCTGATGAATTAGTATTGAAACCTATTAGCAATCTATAGTATTCTCTTGGATCCGTAAAATCAATTCCGCCAAAAATTATAATGAAAGTTGAAATACCCAAAAATACAAGTACCAATATTAGTAAATTATCCCCTCTTCTATCGATATTATTTGGGTGAAAGTTTAATAAAGCTTGCTCGTAATTTTTATCATAAATAAGAAATATCTCAAGAATATCGAAAATTAAAACAGTACATATCAACAAAGACAGAAATATACTTAATTCAACTTTAAAAGAACCCGACAATAGCAATATGGCAGTAATTAATTTTCCAGTACTTAAAAATATGTATTTTGGTTTGATTAAAATTAAACCTAAATAAAAAACTATTATAGCTATTAAAAATTGAGACACCTTATTACAAATTTGAGAGCAAATGAAATTAGATAGTATAAAGAAGAAAATTTATAGCCAAGTTTTTTTGTAACTAAATACATTTCGAAAGTAGCTCTTAAATTATTTCTTGATGATATTCCCTTGGTACCATAAATGCCAATATATATATTGTCAAAGACCTCTATTTTATAACCCACTTTTTTAGCTCCTAATATAATAAATGAGTCTGATGCAATTTTTAAACTAGAAGGATATAGACCTATTTTTGAATGAATTTCTTTATTAATAATTGATGAGCAAGAATGTTGAAAAACATACTGACGATGATTAATTCGAAAGAATGAAGATTTCAATAAAAAATCACAATTTTTAACTGGAAAACTTGCAATGTCAATTTTATCTGACAAATTTTTTAAAGCTAAAAAAATTTCTTTAGTTAATTTATCATCAACCCCTAAAGTTAAATAAAATTTACTTTTTGAATTTAATATCCCAAAATTAAGAGCTTCATAAAGTCCTAAATTTGGCTTATGAATATATCTTAGATATGAATTTTTTAAGAGAAATTTTTTTTCTGAGCTATCAATAATAATAAAATCTAATGATTCATTTTTAATTAATTTTTCATGAGTTTTAAGAAATTCATATAATAATCCAGATTCACCTTTAAAAGGGGTAATAATAGATAATTTAACTTTAGACATTTAAATTAATAATTAGGAAATTTTTTAGGAAATGTGTAATTAGAGGGATTTGGGATTAAATCGAGTATGTTAGTTAATGAAACTTCCCAATTTCGTGGGACAAAATCATCAGCAGTGTTTTTATAAAAAATTGGAATAGATTTTGATAAATAATAATTAACAAGTATTTTTGTAACCTCTTCAACGGAATAAGATATACCACTCGCAATTAAATGAGTACCAATAAAAGCTGATGGATCTTTAATTATCTCTAAAGTTGAAAGTGCAATATATTCTTGATGAATAAAATCTCTTTTACTACTTGGAGATCCAAGTAATGTTATACCATCCGCCTCATTATTTTTAAATTTTTGAATCTGTTGATATATTTTATAAATAAGCAACTTTTTTTGATGTTTACTATAAGTTGAAAACAGCCTCAGGTTAATAACATTGCCTTTACCATTTAATTTCTGATCTAATTGATACTTATGAATTCCATAGGTAGAAATAGGATTAAAAGGTGTTGATAGAGTAATTTCTTTATTAGGATTTCCATAAACTGCACCACTAGAAAAATTTATAAAAAAAGCATCTTTTCTATGTGTTTGTAAAAATACATTGATTGGTTCTTTAAAATTTTTTAAAAAACTAAGTTCCGGATTTAATTCACATTTCTCTACTGAAGCTAATCCTGAACAAAAGATTACTATATCGCAAGATTTAAATTTAAAATCACAAAATGAATGTAGGTTTTTTATGTATATGGAATTTTCATAGTAAGGTTTTTTTATTGTTGAATGATATAAAATAAATTTTTCTTTTTTAATTTTTAAAAAATCGATAATATTTTTTGCAATTGATGAATTACTCCCAATAATATGAACAGTCATTTACTTTTCTAATATTTTATTAAACTTAAGAAAGAACTTATCCTCTTTAAAATTTTGATAAGAATAGTTTTTAGCCTTTGTCTTAAGTTGAGTAAGTTTATTTATATTAATAGAAAAATCTCCTAAATAATTTTTTAAGTACCTTTTTTTTTCTAATGGAATCATATATTCATTTGGGATAACCGTATTAACAACATTAGTATATGCGATAATTAAACAGCCTCTAGAAAGTGCTTCTTGAGCAACTAATGGAAAGCCCTCTGCTTTAGATAAATGTAATAAAAAATCTGCAGAATCATATAATTTTATAAGTTTAGAATTCTCTACGTTTAAATGAACAGTCAAAGAAATATTTTCTAAATTATTAAGTTTATCAATTATTTTTTGAAAAGTTTTCTTGTATTGAATATGTACTGTTCCTGCAATTATTAATTTAAAAGATATTTTATTTAGATATTTATCAAATAATTCATAAAGATAATCTAATCTTTTTCTTTTAACAAAAAAACCAACCACTATTAAGGTAATACAACTTTCAGAATTATTAATATATAAATTAGATTTTTCTTCCTTAAAAAACTCATTAGAAATGAAATTAGGCAAAAAATTAACTTTGAAACCTGAATTCTTAATTATTTTTTTAATCTTATTATTATAAAAAATATGTTTTGAATAAATTCTAAATGAAATGAATTCAAGTGTTCTTAAGACAATTACATTTAGATTTGAAATTATATTTTTAAGTGGATTATTACTTCTCTTTATTGAAACTTTGTATTCATTACTGACTAGGCCATGGTGATGCAAAATTGTATTATGGGGCCTAAGCAATCTTAAAATATATAGAATAGGGCTTCCTATTATTATTACTCTAGATGCAGAAAAAGATAAAAATATAAAACAAATTAATAAAGACAAAAATTTATTAAAAAAATTTTTTTTGTACCAAGGTAATAAAATTAATTTATCACTAAAAAAAAATTTATCCCCTAAACATAAAAAATACCATAATTCTTCATTTTTAAGAAGATGTTTTGAATTATAAAAAGAATATAAATATCTTGAAAGACCACCTGGTAATAGTTTTTTTGGTGAACCAAAAGAAAAAAATATATTATATTTTTCAGAAAGGGGTATCATTAAATATAAATATTTATAATAATTTCCATATTAACATTTGAGGCATGAAGATAATTATGTAAAATTATTTTTATTAAAATATTCTAAATATTAATATTTTTATACTAAAAATTTTAAATAAAAAAGACCTTAAAAATAAATTAATGTTAATAGTATATTATATTATTGAATTAGAATTAGGATCTGAGTATAAAATTATAATTTAAATTAATTATAAATATTTAATAGTAAAAATCATTTGTTTACAATAGGTTTGAGATAATTTCTTTTCAAAAATTACACTAATTAATATTTAATAGTCAGCAAAACTCAAAATCCATTATGATTAAATAACATAAGCAAATAGTAAATTTTAAAGATTTAATGGGATTTAATATTAAAAACATTTGTTGTATTGGTGCTGGATATGTCGGCGGGCCATCAATGGCAGTGATCGCAAAATATAATCCCGAAATACAGATAAATGTTGTTGATATAAACCCTGAAAGGATTGACGCTTGGAATAATAAGGATTTAGATAAATTACCAATAAATGAAGTTGGTTTAAGCAATATAATCAAAAAATATAGAGGAATAAATTTACACTTCAAAAAGAATATTGAAGAATATATTTCCAAAGCAGATTTAATTTTCTTATGTGTAAATACACCCACAAAAATAAAGGGATTTGGAGCAGGTCAAGCAAGTGATCTTAGATGGATAGAGACTTCAGTAAGGCAAATAGCCAAATCAGCGAAAGATAACACAATAATTGTTCAAAAAAGTACAATACCAGTGAAGACAGCAGAAACAATAAAAACCTTACTTAATTCAAAAAATACAAACAATGACAATAAAAAGAATTTCTTTGTTCTTTCTAATCCTGAGTTTTTATCTGAAGGAACGGCTATTAATGACCTAAATTCTCCAGATAGAATTCTAATTGGAGGAGACGATGAAAATGCAATAAGTGCTCTAGAGAAAATATATCTCAAATGGTTAAGTCCAGAAAAAATAATAAAGCTAAGTCTATGGAGCGCCGAGTTGTCAAAATTAACAGCCAATGCTTTTTTAGCCCAAAGGGTAAGTTCGATAAATGCAATTTCCTCATTATGTGAGGCTACTGGAGCTAATGTATTAGAAGTATCAAATGCAATTGGAACAGACTCAAGAATTGGAGATAAATATTTGAACCCCGGACCTGGTTTCGGTGGAAGTTGTTTTAAAAAAGATTTGTTAAATTTAATATATATTTATAAATTTTATGGATTAAATGAATTCGCAGAATATTGGGAAAGTATTCTTAAATTGAATACTTTACATCAAATACGAATTTCAGAATTAATAGTTAAGAAATTGTTTGGGACAGTAAGCGGAAAAAAAATTATAATACTTGGTTTTGCATTTAAAAAGAATACTAATGATACAAGAGAATCTCCTGCAATTAACATTTGCAAACATTTATTAGAGGAAGGAGCGTATTTACAAATTTATGACCCTAAAGTTTCTTCTAAACAAATTTCAATAGATCTTGCGAGAGAAGAGTCTCTACCAAATTATTCTGAAGAGGGATCTTGGTCCTTTACAAAAGATATTAAAAATGCCGCTGTTGATTCGGATGCAATAATTATTCTTACAGAGTGGAAAGAATTTGCAGAGATTGACTGGCAAAATATTGCTCCATTAATGAGGAATCCATCTTGGCTATTCGACACTAGAAATATTGCAAATATAAAAGCTGCAAAGAACGCAGGATTAAGAACTTGGCAAATTGGTATGTCTTTTTAAGAATTTGCTTAAATTATTTATCTTTGTATTAGATTAATAATTATTATAAAATTAAATATTATCATAAATTTTTAAGGCCTCGATGTATAAATTATCTTCAAAATTTAATCCTGATGAGGCTTTGAATAATGATGTATTTAATTTAAACAATCTTTTTGTTTGATTTTTATAAACTATTTCTAAGTTTTTATTTTTTGAAACCTTCTTAACTATTTCTAAAATTTGATTTAATGAAGTACTTTCTTTAGAGCCAATATTAAATAAACCAAAAATATTTTTTTCAATAACAATATTTGTTGCTTGGGCAATTTGATCAAATGAGATGAAATTTACAAATGAATCTAAAGAATTATACAAAACGATCTTAAGATTATTTTTTGCTGAAAATAGCCATTTATTTAAAACACCTTGATCTGAAAACTTAGGATCAAATCCATAAGCAGTTGAAACTCGTAAAATTGTCAAATTAAAATTAATTTTCTTACTTAATACAAGTAATAATTTCTCACAAAATAATTTTTGTTCACCATAGGGACTGCTATAGTTTGTTTTGCTATTTTCTAATCCTTCCAACTCACAATTTGGATCATAAATAGCTCCTGCACTTGATAAAAATATTACATGTGAAGGTTTTGAATTCTCACAAATTTCTACAAAATTTGAAATAATTCTTTCGTTTGCTTCCCAAATTAATTTTCCTTCATTTGATTTGGAGCTTCTTGGTCCTCCTGCCCACGAATAAAGTATAAAAATATTTTTTATTTGAGAATTAGATTCCTTTAATTTTTCGGAAAGAATAATGTTATTTCTAGAGTTATTTTCTTTAGAAATATCAAAAAGAATATTTTTATATACTTTTTTATCCTTAGCAGAATATAATTTTTTTCTAGCTATGCATATCATTTCAAATTTTTCGGAATAAAGAGAAATAAATTTTTCTGCAATTATAGAATTTGCTCCAAAAATACAAATTTTATTTTTCATATTATTTTTTTGTATAAATTAATATACTTTTCACAAGTCTCTTTTAAACCATACTTTTTATTGGCCCAATCACTTACCATAAAAGGATTAAACCGGTCATTTTCTGAAACCCATTTCTCCAAATATTTTGACAAATCTTTTATATTATTTTTTTGTATTACATTACCAGAAATACCACTTTCAATCATTTCAGCTGCCCCTGTATTAGAGAAAGCAATTGCTGGTAACCCACACATTTGGGCTTCTGCAATAACATTCGGGCTATTATCAAAAGAAGACGGGCAAATTAATAAATCTGCAGAGTTATATGCAATAATTTGTCTTTCTTGATCAGGGAAATAACCTAAACTTTTATAAGCTATATTTTCCCTATCAAGAAATTCAAATTCTTTAATTTTGGATCCTAAAATTTGCAGTGCTATTTTTGATTTTATTTTTTTTGAGAGCAACAATAAAGCTTGTACTAAAATACTAAATCCTTTTCGAGGATCACTTATTGAGCCTGCAAAATAAATTATTTTTCTATCTAAGAATTTTCTTTGCCATTCTAATTCTTTTCTGCATTCAGCTTTTCTATTTAGATATTTGTAATTATTTGGAATGTGATTCATAATTTTAGTTATCTTATTTTTATTTATCCCTACTTCTAATACTTTTTTAGCCATCCACTCTGAAGTAACTACTATGAATGTTTTAGGTGATTGTAGAAGTTTAATTTTTGCATTGAATTGATTTTTAGTTAAATTTATAAAATAATTATTTACATCAGGACAATTTAAACAATAATTCTTATATTCTTTACACTCAAAACAATATGAACAACCACCAGTTAAAAACCACATGTCATGTAAAGTTATAACTATTGGTTTATTCAATTTCAAAAAAGATCTAGGGTTGATAAAAGTTTGTCCCCAAAAAATGTGAACAATATCAAAATTATTAAATGTTTTAGAGTAATTTATTGAATTACCGAATCTAAGAAAAATTTTTGGATTATGGTAATTTTTTAGATAAAAACTTCCCCATAATTTATTAATTATTTTTTTTATAATATTTCTTAAAAACTTATTTTGATAAAAGATTTTGGAAAAATTGTTATAAACAGGTTTCTTTTGAATATATCCATTTTCAGGCTCTCCATTACAAATATATTCAAAAAAAATCTTTTCGCTTATCTCATTAAGACCAATTATAGTTCTTCTAGTTGCCCTAGAGGCTCCACCATCTCCATTATTTTCACTAACTATAGCTATCGAACTCATTTTATTTTTATAGATCCCTAAATTAATTTATTTATTATATTATCTAAGTTTTTAATTAATCAAAGTTTTTATTAAAAAAGTGATTTCGCACTTATTATTTTATTTTTTAAAGCAAATTCTCTTCCTACATCTATAAAATATTTTTTCAATTTTTCGCTTTCAGAAATTCTCTTTTTTATTTGCATATAGTTTTTGTAGAACTTCTTAGTATTATCAGACCTGTATAAAGTTATTGCATTTAAATCAAATCCAATAGTTATCTGTTCTTCTAGAGCAAATAAAATTGACCAAAATATATTTATTTGATTTTTATTTAAACTAAATATTTTGTTACTTGAAGGCATTAATAAAAGTTTTTTATATTCCTCTATTGTTTTAGGCTTATGAACCAAAGATTTATCATAACTATAAATTGGAGTTAAAGAAATAGTTATTGGTTTAATACCAAAACAACCTGCTTCATTAGCTGCATTACCAGAAAAAGTAATAACTCTATTACAATGTTTAAAAATTTCTAAGTTTGAATTTTTACTATTAATTGTAATATTTTCAGGCAATTGATGAATAGATATACTTTCTAAAATTTTTTTAAGGCATAGTGTAGAATCCTCTCCCCACTTAAAAGCCCCTGGATGAATCCTTAAATTCCATTTTTCATTAGAATTTTTTATTATATTTATGGTATTCGAAATCCAATCAAAGTAATCAGCAAATATTCTTTTTTCATCAATGACTATAAAAGGTGAGTCTTTGAAAGTGTGCAGGAAAATTTGATTTTTTATGATTTCATTTGAATTTAAATAAGAAATTTTACCTGCATAGGTTGCGTCAAAGTTTTTACTTATTCCTTTAACCCTTTTTGACTTAAATTTATTTATATTTTGTATTTTTTGCAAACTTAAAATTTGCTTCCAAATTCTTAATGGAAAAACAAAACTATATATATCTCTATTAGGAGGTAATTTATAAATACATTCACAGGCTTGGCAAATAATTTCAATATCAGATTTATGCTTTCGCAAACCTAAGATGAAAGATCTTGTTGAATAGACAGCATGACCAAGAAAAGCAGCTTTAACATTATTTTTTGAAAAATATGTTCCTTCTATAAACTTAATACTACAAGAAATAGATGCTCGAAATATTTCTAATCTTTTGGGATAAATTTGACCATCTTTAATTTTTAATAGTGCAGAATCCCAAATAGAATGTTTAATCTGAGTTTCTTCCCAAGATTTACTCAAAAGTAAGTTACTTCTTTTTAAACTAATTCCAATAAATAAAAAATATAAAAATTGCTTTAAATTAAGCAAGTAATATGAAAAAAATAAACTCACATATTTTTTTTTGCAGAATATAATTCTGATATTTTCTGGAGTAATATTTTTAATATATTGAATGGTTTCCAAAGAATAATTATCCTGTATCACTATAGTTTTAATATTTCTATTTTTTGCATATGAAATAATGATAGGAAAAACCCATAGGATGGTAGAATCTATGAAATATCCTCCTATATATATTTTTTCGTTATTTTTATAAATACTTCTCATCTAATCAAAAGTTAGAAATATTATATTAAATTTTCAACTTATAAAGTTCTTTATAAATAATTATAACTTGTTAGATATTGATAATTCTCTAGGGGTTATTATTTTAAAAACATTTTTGTATAGTGCTAGAGAGAGATAAGCTTAAACCAATAGGTGTCACTGAAGAATATACTAAATTAGTTGAGAAAGAAACAGAACGTATTAATTCGCTTTTTAAGAGTGAATCATCTAACAAAATCAAAAAATGTGAAATATGCGGTTGTAATAATTTAAAAAATGAGTTTTCTAAACTTGGTTTTAGCCATATGAAATGTTTAAATTGCGAATTTATTTTTGTTAATCCAAAGCCCACTGCAAAATTATTGAAATTCTATTATGAGAATTCAATATCATCAAAATTCTTCCAAGAAAAAATAATTGAACCTACTAGAGAATATAGATTAAATGAAATTGTAAAACCAAGGGCTGAATGGTTAAATTCTTTTTTTGATAATCCTGGAAATTATTTAGATATTGGATGCTCTACTGGAATGCTGCTTGAATCAATGAAAAAATTAAAGTGGAATTGTCAAGGATCTGAATTTAGTCAAGATGCAATCAAAATTGCCAAGCAACATGGTTTAAATGTAAGTAATGCTGATTTAAATAATACTAAAATTTTCCAGAAAAACAGTTTTGACTTAATCACTCTTTTTGAAGTCCTTGAACATGTAAGTGATATTAGTGATTTATTATCAAATATCAAGAATTTATTAAAAAAAGAGGGCCTTTTAATAATCACAATTCCTAATATTAATGGAATTGAATATAGGCTTATGAAAGAAAATCATGAGAATATTATTCCACCAGCACATATTAACTATTTCAGTAAAAAATCTTTCAATATAATTGCAGAAAAATTTAATTTTAAAATTGAAAAAATTTCAACCCCTGGCAAACTTGATGTCTCGAATATGATTGAAGCAATTAATGAAAAAAGAATTGATAATACAAAAGATAAGATTTTTATTGAATTAATAAAAAGATGTGAAAAAGATAAAACTTTGATGGAAAAATTACAAGAACTTATTTCTAATTCTGGTTTTAGTGGTCATATGGCAGTAATTTTTAGGAAAATTTAGTCTTTATAATCTTTTCTCAAAAAAAATTCTGCCAATTTTATATCATCAATTGTATTTATATCAATGGCCTCTTTTTGAGATATCTCAAATGGAAGGACTTTTTCACCCAATATTGAATTACTTTTAATCAAAGCTTTTGTTTTTGTGATGTAGATGGCACTATTTTCTTCAAATAAAGGTTCTCTTTCTTGTTGAGATCTAGGTGCATCGGGAAACAATCTCTTAAATTGATTATTTTTGTAATGCCATACGTCCATTTTTGTTTTCGTTACTGATATCAAAGAATCATAATTATCAAAATTTTTTTCAAAAAGATCTAATGCATTTATTATTGAACATGAATCTAATAATGGTGAGGTGGGAGGTAATGTAACAACAAATTTTGGTAAATTTTCACTATGAAATGTATCCAAAATATTTAAAATTACTGATTCGGTTGAAGAACTATCTAAAGAGTATTTCTCTGGTCTTTTATGAAATAAAATATTCTTTTCAATTGCGAATTTACCTATTTCATAAGAATCTGAAGAGACATAAGTCATTTTTTTCCATTCTAGAAATTCTATTTTCTCTAAAATATAATTTAGGAGAGGTTTACCTAATAAAGGATAAATATTTTTCTTTGGGATCCTTTTAGAACCTGCTCTAGCAGGAATTACAACAATAAAATTAGAACTCATCTTCCAAATTAATCAAATCCAACATATCAAGAAGTGTGATTATTTGTTTAACATGAAATTCTTTATCTACTACTGGAATTAAAGTTATTCCGTATTCTTTAAATATATATAGCGCCTCAGTTTTATCTTCACAAGTTAAATATTTAAAATCTTTTCTAAATAAATTCGAAATTGAAGAATAAATACTATTCCCAAGGGAAATAGATCTTAAAATGTCTCCTTCTGATAGAACCCCTAATAATTTATTTTTTCCTGAGACGACTAAAAGACACCGATGTTGAGCATAAGATAGACCTCTTATTGCATCCATTATTGTTGCATCATGATTAATAGTTATCGAATCAAGCTCCATAATCAATAAGTTATCTGTTTAATCAACAATTTACTATCAATCTTAGTATTTTCTAAAATTTTTATAATTCTTTCTGAAGACTTTCCATCTCCATATGGATTTTTAATGTTCACTAAATTAGCCTTAAATCTTTTTAATAATACTTTTTTTAAACCTTCACCAATATTTTTTCTTCCTTTAGAACAATTAATAACATTCAACCCTTGCATTCTATTTTTTTGTCTTCTTCCAATATTTAATGCAGGAACCTTGAATGTGGGAGCTTCTAGAATACCTGAGCTTGAGTTCCCAACAATAGCAGAACAATTTTTTAAAAGAGATAAATAATCTTTTCTAGTTAAATTATCAAATAAATACATATCAGATTTTCTATTTTCAATAATTGATTTCCTAGTTTGATATGATCCAGCATCATTATTTGGAAGTATGAAAATTTTTAGAAGATTTATTTTGTCCAATTCAATTATTAAATCTTCCATATCTTCATATGATGAGCTTATTTCTTCCGTTACTGGATGATAAACACATAATAAATATTCTTTATTCAATGGAACAGATAATTTAGATAAAGTATCTTTGATATCTGGTATTATTTCCTTCACCATTTCATCTAACTGAGGAGCCCCAACATTATGAATACGGAATTGCTCTTCTCCTGATTTTAATAATCTATCCTCAGCATCTTTATTTGCCGCGAAATGTAAATGAGCCAATTTCCCAATAGCATGTCTAGCCACTCCATCAATATTTCCTGAACGTTCTCCAGCCTGTATATGTGCTACTGGTATATAAGTATATGATCCGCAAATAGTTGCCATGAGCTGTTCACCTCTATCTCCTGCGCAAATAATCCAATCTGGTTTTTCTCTTGCTAAAGAATCAACAAATGAAGACATAAACACACCTAGAGATTTTGCCATGGAGAGATGATTATGTCCCTCTAAAGACATATATATTTGATCTTTAACGTTATATCCAGCATCAACGATTTCCTTTTGCAGATTTCCATGAGATTGTAATAAGAGCATATTTGTCGCGCAAATAGAATATTCAATAGATTTTTCCTTGCAAATATCAATTATTGGTTTAATGTAACCCCACTCGCCTCTTGATCCATTTATAAAAATTAATTTCATTTAATATTTATATTTAATTTAAATTATCCCAAGAAATAAGTTTGTTTTTTGGTATATCAACTAAAGTCTTTTTTCCAATAACTTTTTCCATTAAATGCGATGGGATTCCAGTACCAGGTCTCTTACTCCATATATCATCAGCAGAAATTATTTTACCTTTTTTAATATCCTTAACAGAAACTATACTTCTAAAAGCCCAATCTCTTATTTGTTTTTCTTTTTTGTGAACTTTCTTGCAATCACCTAAAGAGACTTCAATTTTTCTGATTCCATCGACTAATTGTTTTAAATCTTGAAAATCTATTGATACAGATTGATCAGGACCTGGTTGATTTTTATCAAGAATTACATGTTTCTCAATTAATTTTGCTCCTAAAGTAACTGCTCCAAAGCAGGTATAAATATCTGGAGTATGATCAGAGTGTCCAATTAATGCCATAGGGTATCTTTCAATCATTTTTTTTATCACATTAAGATTAATATCTTCATAAACAGGAGGGTATTCACTTACGCAATTCATTAGGGCTAATTGAGTTTTATTTTTTAAAATATTATAGGTTCTATCAATTTCTTCGAAATCTGACATCCCAGTAGATAAAATCATAGGAAGGCCTAATTTAGCTATTTCTAATAAAGATGGGATATCTGTCATCTCTCCTGAACCGATTTTAAAGAACGGAACTAAATCTTGAATTTCTAGAGCTGCTTTTAAAGAAAAAGGGGTGCACATATAAATAATGCCTTCTTTATCACAGAAATTTTTTAAAGTTCTATGCTCTTCCAAGCTAAGAGCGTATTTTTTCAAAAAATCATATAAAGGTTCCTCAAAGTTATCTGACATTGGGATATCCTTTAACATTTCTTCATCAGGTAAATGATGTTGGAATTTTATTGCATCTGCACCTGATTCTTTTGCACTTATAATCATTCTTTTTGCTAATTCAATATTTCCGAGATGGTTATCACAACCCTCTGCAATAATAAAACATGGTTTTTGAGTTCCTAATACTATATTCCTTGAATTAATTATTAAATTTTCCAAACCAAAATCAATTGAAAATCATATTTAATTATACCTTAGATCAGAATGTAACAAAATTAAATTGATAAAAAAATCATACTTGAACTATAAAACATTATTTTTTAGTTTATTTGAATAAGTTTCTATTGTGTTTTCTCTTAAATTTATAAGTCTTTGATACTCAGTGTCTCCTTTATTTATAATTTCTTTAAGAGCAAAAATAAGTTTAGAGGAGTCTACTTCAATTGATTTAAAAGTAGGGAGATTAAATTGATTAATAGTAAGTAGTCTCGTATCAGTACCTGTTACAACAGAAGGGACACCAATACCAGCTAAAGCCACAGCAGCATGAATTCTACTAACCAAAGCAGCTCTTGCATTTTTTATGATTTTTACATAATCTATTAATGTTTTAGGATAAAAAACTTTTGCATTTAACTCAAATTTATTAGCAAGATCTTTTTCTTCACTTGAATGACAAATAAAGGCAACTTCAAATCCATCTAATTGCAATGCTTGAATAACTTCTGAGATTGTTTTTTTCCAATTTTCCGTATCAATTCCCTGACCCCAGTCAGTATTAGCACCAAATAATTGATAATTAATAAGTATTAGATTCTTATTTTCAATTGGATTATGGTCAATAAATTTTTCAAAATATCTTCCTGAAGCTGATGCAACGCAAGGAAGTATATCTGCTTTTATATCTATTTGACTAAGAACTTTTTGTGCTACTTCTTCTCTAACCGTAATCTCTTTAACATAGCTAATTGCTTTTTGATAAAAAACCTTATCATCATCTTTAAAAGTAAAATCATTTTTACTTAATGGGAAACAAGAACCTACTGCTAAATCACATATAGGTATACCCTTATTAAAAAAGGCACCATTCATATGGTGCAACAATAATGAGAGTTCATAAGAATTATGACCTTGTGGAACTAAATTTGGTCCTCCGGAACATATAGCCAAGTCATAATCTAAATCTTTGGAAAATTGCCACAAACTCTCATAAGGTATATTTGTAGAAATAAAACGTCTAAAAATTTTAAAAAATTTTAAAGGTTTTTTATCCAAAAAATATAATGGATTAACTCTTGGGTAAACTGAAAAAGGTCTATGCTGTTCAAAACTTGTAATTTCCACATTGTTCCCAAAAGCATTATAAACAACTTCCTCTACTCCAATTCCCATAAATGTGTGGCCTATATTACCAAAAGTATGAGATAATATCGCTATTTTTTTCATTGCTTAATTTAGTAGTTTAATCATATCAGAAGATATTTGATTGGTAATCTTTTCAGGATTAAAATATTCTTTTAAAGTTTTTAATCCATTATTAATAAGTTTTTGCTTTAATTTTTTATCTTTTAAACATTTCATTATTAAATCACATATTTCATATGAATTTGATCCAAGTAGAGCATTGTATTCATGTACAATTTCGGGCATAGCTAAAGCACTATCGTCGAAAGCTACTACAGCAACAGACTTTGACCAAGCATGAAGAAATCTAGTATGGCCAACTTTAAACTTTCTAGAATTGTTCGCTACTAGAAAAATATCTGAAGTAGATATTTCAGTATCTATATCGTCAACAAATCCACGGATTTTTATATGAGAATCATTTAAAATTTCATTTAAAAAATTCATAGGTTTACCCCTACCAAATATATGAAATTCAAACATTCCCTCACCCATCAGTTTCTTCATTCTAGGTAAAATTTCTGTCCCTAAAGTATAAAACCCTAGGGAATTTCCAGTAGCGGTTAAATTGCCAACACTTGCAACAATTTTGACAATCTGAGAATCTTTACTTCCTAATTGGATAGAAGATAGATCTTTTTTAAGATTTGAAACCGGCCACATGTTTTGTAAATATTTTGCGTTTACTCCGCTTTTTTTCAAAGTATGAGCGTCATTTTTTGCAACATTCCATACTAGATCATATCTCCTCATAGAGGACATATAAGCAAATTTAAAATATTTATATTTCAAAAAGAATATTAATTTTTTCTGAAAACTAGTTTTCCTAGATCTTTGTAAATTTTCTAAAATGGATAATTCATGATGAGCCGCATAAACATCATATTGACTATTGCCAGAATAATTAAACTTTTTACATTTCAATTTTGAACAGGCATGTGTAGCATATTCAGACCAAACTGTAAGTACTAAATCTGGATTAAAAGTAAAATGATCTACAATTATATTTTGTAGTTCAGAGCCGGAAAATACTTTTTCTGGGCTGCCAGATAATAAATAAAATAATGAATTAAATAAACTTTTTTTCTTATAATCTTCAACTAATAAAGGTTTTAAAAACTTAACACCTTTTTTTTTAAGATCATTTATAACTAAATCTGTGGATTTGCTATTTGCAGGGATCTGATTATTAATAAGACAATAAAAGACCTTAAACTTTTTTGTTAAAACAAGATTCTCAATTATTTGATGAATTATTACATTTGCTGCTTCTTTGCTGCCAAAAGTACAGGGCATTAAAGATGACACAACTACCAATTTATTTCTTTTCAATTAAAACAAATTAATTCTTAGATTTTAGATTCTATAATCACCCACATACAAATTGGGAATAAGTTACATATCTGAAAAGATTGAAATAGTGCAAAAAAGTTAATAATATTTTATGGCTAAACATTTATAATTTTGTTTTAGATTTCAAACTCTTCTCAATACATTCCCAGACAAGGACTCCATCTAGAGATTTTGGAAGTTTTGGTACTTGATTAATATCATTAAAATAGGAAAAATAATCATTTAACAAATTTGAATAAGAAGTAATTCTGGTATCAATTTTAGAATTTGAATAATCTAGCGGTAAATCAATATTTATATTTGAGAATACCTTAATATTTTCTTGGAAATAAGGTGGATAAATAACAACCGATATTTTTATATCATCCTTCTTTAAAGAAATTGAATGATGACATGTACCTTCGTATGCTGTGTTAATTTCTATCCCACATTTTGTTCCGGAATCAAGTACTGAATTAATTGTTATTTGATCTGGATTTTCCACTTTAATTAATTTATTTTTTAAATCTTTTCTAAATTCAATATTTCTCTTAGAAAAACTTGAAATCTCATGAAATTTTGCCCCTGTTAAATGATGAATATAATCAAATACATGGCTGCACCATTCTGAAATAACTCCTAATGACTGGCTATTAGAATCACGCCAAGAGTATAATTTTTTCGTATTAAGTGAGCCTGAAGTATTCCAATTGATATTTATTGTGTCATAGACAGGTGTTCCTAATTCAAAATTAAGCTTTTTAAAAACTTCAATAAGAGGATCATATCTAAATTGATAACCTAAAGCACACTTTAAATTAGATTGAATAATTTCTTTATGTATTGTCTTTGCTTGAGATAAACTAAAAGTAAAAGGTTTTTCGCATATAAAAGACTTTTCACCTTTTAAACAATGTTTCAGAAAATAATATTGCAAACGTGGTGGTACTGCTAAAATAACGCAATCAGCTAAATTTGAATAAAAGATTCTTCGCAAATCATTATTGAATTCAATATTTTTATTTTTTTTGTAATTGATTAATTTTCTTGGTGATACAATGTCTAATATTTCATAATTATCCTTTTTTCCTATAGAAGGTTTTATTACGTTATTTCCATAACCTGTTCCTAAAATAATAACTTTTATTTTATCCTTCATGATAATTTATTTTTAAATTTAGAAAAAATTACTTTAATAAATTGCCTATTAAGATAAAAAAGAATTGAAATAAAAACAAAATAAATAAAAATTTTTGAAGAAAGACTTAGAATAAAGAAACTATTTAAAACAAAATAAAAGGCCATAAATAAAAAAACTATTTTAGGCAAAGCATTTCTGTAATTTATAAATGATTTAAATGGATTTATTAAAACCAATATTATTCTTGAGAAAATTGTAGAAAATAAATCTGCCAAAGCTGAGCCTGAAATTCCAATTTTAGGAATTAATGAAAATATCAAAATATACTTTAAAACAGAACCAGAAATGGAAGCCTTAGTATTAATTTCTGCTTTTTGATTAGAAATATTAGATAAAGAATTTGATTTAGCTAATGAATTTATAAATAATGAAAGTAAAAGAATTACAGAGATAGGATAAGCTTCTGTAAATTTATTATTAGTAAGAAAATTAATTATTTCTTTACCAAATATCAAAAATAAAACAAGACTATTAGAAAGGAATGTTTGTGCTATCCTCCAATACTTTGAGATTGAATTTAAATTCAAATTATCTAATTGTGTATTCTTTAAAAATAAGGGATTAAAAGATAAGGAAATTGAATTCATAACTGTCATTGAATATTGTTTATAGGTTTGTGCATGTTGCAAAATCCCTAATTGAGCTGGACCAAGTATGAAAATAATAAAATTTTTTTCAATTAAAAGTAAAGCTTGATTCAAAAAACCTGCTGTGATTGGGTATTTAAATTTTCTTTTTATATCAGCTTCATATTCAGCATCATGAATTCTTAAATCAAAAGGAGATAATATGTTTAATGAATATATAAAAATAATTAACGAAGAGAAAAAATATCCTATTGGCAACACTAAATATCTATTTATTGGATACCTTAATATCAATAAACATATCAGAAAATGAAATAAAGCTTTTATAGTTTGAATAAAAAAAATATTTTTAGATCTATAACTTAATGCACATATATCAATAGAGACTAGAGAAGTAGAGTTAAAGACTGATCCTAAGATACAAATAAAAATTGGTCCTAGAAGAAATTCAAATTTATTAAGAGTTAGAAATTTTACAATGCTACATATAATTATTAGAACTGCTGAAAATAAAATTGTATTCTTAATAGTTTTATAAAGTAATAAAGATCTGATTTTAAATTTTTCCTTTTTAGTTACGAAAATATATTTTTCTTGCAACAAAAAACCAAGGGAATTGTGAGCCATTCCTACAACAAAATTGGAAAAGGTTAAAGACAAGGCATAAATACCATAGTCATAAAGATCCAAGTATTTTGTTAAAAAAGGTAGAGATAAAATCCCTATTAAAGAAGCAATTAATGTTCCTGATAGATTCCAAATTGATTGTTTAATTTCCATTAATTGAAATTAATTTTGAAATTATTCAATTAAATAAGGTTCTGGCAAGGGAATAATATATTTTCCTTTATATCCTTTCTTTTTTAAAATTTTAATTAAATCTTCTGCTATGTGCCATGAAAGCATAATTACATATTGAGGCTGTTTTTCATAAAGTAAAGATTCATCCAAGACAGGAATTCTAGTCCCAGGCATATATTTATTAAGTTTATGACTAGTAGAAACTTCCATCACAGCATCAATAATTCCATCATCTAATCCAAGATAATTAATTAAAGTACTAGCCCTTGATGGGGCTCCTATTCCAAAAATTGAATTCCCCTCAGACTTAATTTTTTGAAGCATTGAGTAGAGCGAAACTTTTGAATTGATTACTCTTTGTCTGAAGTTTGATAGTAATGATCCATTTATCATGCCTTTTTTTTCTTCTATTTCAATCATTTCACTTACGGATTTATCTATCTCAAAATCACCCTTTCTACAAGAATAGACTCTGATTGATCCTCCATGAGTGGGTATTTTTTCACATCTAAAAATTTCTAAACCATGACTATCAAATAATTTCCTTAAAGAATCTAGATGATAATATCTGAGATGTTCATGATATATAGTGTCATATTGATTGGTTTCTAATAAATCAAGAAGATAATGAGATTCGCTAATGAAAACTCCCTTGTCTTCCATTAACATCACAATCGAATCTACCACTTCATGAGGATTGGGAATATGCGCGAAAACATTTGCCGCTGTAACCAATTTTGCTTTCCCAAATTTTTGTAAAACATATTCTACGGATTCTCTATTGAAGTATTTATTTAGGGTCTCAATACCGTTATTATTAGCCACTTCGGAAGCTTTGGATGGTTCTATACCGAGAACTTTTGCTCCTGAATTAAAAAAAGGTGTTAATAATGTTCCATCATTTGAACCAACATCGACAACCAAAGAACCCTTTTCAATAAGATTCAACTTAAAGCACTGCTCACTAAGATTTTGAAAATTATCTCTTAAAATTTTTGTAGATCCACTTAGATAAGGATATGAATAAGGGAATAAAACTTCTGGACTAACTTCATGTCCAATTTGAACATGTCCGCAACTTTCACATCTAAATAACTCTAAGGGGAAAGATGGCTCCTCATCAGCCCTTTCCCCTACAGTTGGCATAGTATTTACAGGGGGGACATAACCTAAAAATAATTTAGATAAGAGATTATTACTATTGCAAATTTGGCAACAATTTATTTTTTTAGAGTAAGTCAAATTTAAATTTATTTTTTAAAAGAATATCACCTTAAGTTTAAATTATCAAAATACCAAGGTATTGTTTTTTTGAGACCCTGTTCAATATTTATTTTTGGTTCAAAAGATAACTTTTGTAATTTTGATATATCTGGGCACCTTCTGTTAGTTTCTCCTTTGGGGGCTTCTGATGTGCTTATATTTATATCAACATTAACAATGGATGATATTTTTTTTGCAAGCTCCTTAATTGTAATTTCGTCTTTAGTACCAATATGGTAAATAGATAAATGTTCAGCTTTTTTGATAACTGAAAGCAACCCCTCTATAAAATCATCAATGTATATGAAAGCTCTTGTTTGATTACCGTCTCCCTTTATGATGAATTCATTTTTTTCATTATTTTTATTAAGAAACTTTGCCATCCTTAATGCAAATTCGGGTATAACATGTTCCCAACCCATGTCAGGACCATAAACATTATGGGGCCTGAATATCGTAACTCTTTCAAAGTCTTTCTTCCCATAATTTAAAGCCATCAATTCACATAATATTTTTCCACCCCCATAAGAATATCTTGGATTAAAGACATCAGGTACAATCAATGGTACATTTTCAGGCGTTGGTATGATTGTTGGAGATTGATAAACCTCTGAGCTAGAAGCTACAACTAAATCATCAATATTATTTTGTTTACAAGCGTCAATAATATTAATCATTCCTTTTACTGCTACATCTAAAACTAATTCTGGTTTTGAATAAAAGAATTGTGTCCCATTAACGTAAGCAAGATGACAAACACAATTTACATTTTTACAAGCTTCATTAACGACATTAAAATCTCTTATATCTCCTTCAATAAATTCGATATCATCTATCACCTTTATTATTCTTCTTGCATTTCCTCTTGAATTATTATCCAAGACTTTGACATTAAAACCTTCGAGAACAAGTCTTTTAACTAATGCGGAGCCTATAAATCCACTTCCGCCAGTAACTAAATATGTTTTTTTCATAGGGTCTTTAAATCAATTTAAGGAAGAATAGCATTTTTAAGATTTCCTAAACCTAAATATCCATATCCATTAGGTAAATCAATCTCCATAGGGTTGTAATTACTCCATAAATCAAATAGCAAAGATGGGTTTTTCATTTTAAGAATTAAATTTGTAATAGAAAGATTCTCAAAATCTGAATGATTTGTCAAAATGATTACAATTGTTTTTTTATCAAAAGCTTGTTCTAAAGAGGACTCACAAATTAATCCCATACTTTCAATCTCTTTTTTCTCAATTAAGGGATCATACCCAGAAAATTCTGCTAAGGGATAGTTTTTTTTAAGTAGACTAATAATCGGGAATGCCATAGAACCCCTTAAATCATTTGTAGCAGGTTTACCTTTAAAAGCTAATCCTAATAAACATACGCTTATTGCTTTTTTTCGTAAATCATATTTAGAGAAAATATTATTAAGATTTTTTATAATGTTTTCAGGCAATTGTTCATTTGTTTGTCTTGCCTCTAGAGCAATATTCACATCAACTCCATAATCTTTTACACTTTGTGAAAGTATATGTGGGTCCTTACTTAAACAAGGGCCTCCTACTGGGCCAGGTAAGGGTAAATTAGTTCTTGAATAACCTAATTTACCTGCTTGAATAACCTCAAGTGCATTTACACCCACTGCATCACAAACATTAGCTATTTCATTTGAAAATCCAAAATTGATATCTCTTTGAGTATTATCTATCATTTTTATCATTTCAGCTGTTTCTGGACAACTTACTTTAACTATCGTAGAAGTAATAAATTGAAATAATACTGAGGCTCGTAAAGAAGACTTACTATTAATTCCCCCAATGATTTGAGGAAGATGCCTTAACTCCTTAAGAGCTTGGCCTTCAACAGTCCTTTCAGGGCAAAATGCTATATCACATAAATCTAAATCATTAGGATTTAATTTATTTGATATTTTTTTTGTGGTACCTAATTTAAGAGTTGACCTCATAATTATTAGCTTATTTGCATAATCTGTTAACGAAATTTGTTCTATAGCGTCATCCACCATATCTAATCTCACATTTCCACAATCATTTAGAGGAGTTCCAACAGTTAATATAAAAACAGATGCATCTATATCTTTTGGAATAGTTTGACTAGTATAAAAGTTTCCATTTTTAAGCTGTTTTTCTAATATTTGGTTTAATCTAGGCTCATAAAAATGAGCTAAACCTTTATTTATCATCGCTAATTTATCAAGATCTCTCTCAATGCCATAAACTTTAAAACCAACTTCTGCCATCACGGCTGCAAGAGTTAACCCTACATAACCAAGACCTATAATGCATACTTTTTTATCTGCGAATGTTTCAGGAACTTTTGTCATTAAAAATTGTTTTATTTTATATTAAACCCTTAAGAGATGCTAAACCTATTATTGCTATATGTAATGCTTGGTTAAATTCATTTTTCAAGATGAGTTGTTTTAGAGAATTTACATCCAAAACAATGGGATCTATTCCACTTTCTTTACTCCAAGTTTCATCAAATTCTACATTAGGAAGAAAAAAACACCATAATTTATTTTCTAAGCGACCCGAATCTGGATTAAGACAACCAAGATTTATCATTTTGCTTAAAGATTTATATCCAGTTTCTTCATATAACTCCCTTCTTGCGGCAGATTCTGGTGTTTCTCCTTTGTCATCTAATAATCCACCAGGTAATTCTAATGAAATACAATTAATTGCAGGTCTAAATTGCTTAACTAAAGGAACTTTATTATCTTTTGTAAGGCCCATTACAGTCACATAATCATCTTGATCAATAGAGTGGTAGAATTCTTCATCTCCTGAGTTAGTTAAAACCTTTTTTTCTACTAATGAAACCCAGTTAGATATTTTTTGTTTTTTCGTATCTATTAACCTCGAATGGTTGAATATACCCATTAAAATTTAAATTGTTTTTATCAGAATATATTATTTAACGTGTAACATAAAGTTTTTTATGTTTTTTATTTGAAAACTTTCAAAATTTTTGATATATTTTTTGATTAGAAACTCATTAAATAGATAAAGAAATTTTATATCTATAAAAATATATAAAGCAATATACTTAATGACAATTTTTACTCAACTCATATATGCCTTATTTTCATCTATTTGCTGTGTCCTTTTAATACCTCAAATAAATAAATTTGGCATTAAAAAAGATATTACTGATTTACCTAACAAAAGAAAAAAACATGCAGTTCCTTTAGTTAGATTAGGTGGGGTAGCAATATTTTTATCTTTTATTATTTTTTCAATAATTTCAATTATATTTGGAGATATTAAATATTTTTATGATTATTCTTTATCAAAATTCTGTCTAATAATATTTACCTCATCATTAATATTTTTGATTGGTCTTTGTGATGATATTTTTTCGATTTCACCTTTTTTAAGACTTCTTTTTCAATTTTCAATAGCCTTAATATCTTGGAGTTACGGCCTAAGAATAGAAATACTCAATTTTACTTTTTTTGGAAATTCTATATTTATAGATCTAGGATTTTTAAGTATTTTTCTAACATTAATTTGGATAGTAGGCGTTACCAATGCAATAAATTGGATTGATGGATTAGATGGTTTAGCAGCAAGTATTTCATCTATAGCATTTTTGACAATTTTTCTTTTAAGTTCTCAGGAAAATAGTTTTTTAAGTCTCATATCTCTTATTCTTCTTGGATCTTGTATAGGATATTTAAAATTTAATACTTTCCCTGCAAAAATCCTTATGGGTGATTGCGGCTCAAACTTTCTAGGATTTATCCTATCTCAAATGACTATATTATTATCCTCTAATCAAGAAACTATAAATGGGATAGGTTTTTACTCGACAAATATCTTTTTAGCTTTAGGCATTCTTTTCGTTCCTTTATCAGATATGTTTTTCGTGATGATTAACAGAATTCTAAATGGTAATTCTGTTTTCTTCCCAGACCGTTCACATCTTCATTTTAGACTATTAAATAATGGTCTAAGTACTAGAAAAACCGTTGCTTTTTTAAATATTTATGCTACTTTAATGATTTTAATTTTTACATTTGTTTCATATTAAAATTTAATTTCAAAAAGTTCTAATTGAGTTCGAAGAATACTGATTTTTTAAGTCTTTGAGAGTATTTTCCAAACCATCAATAAGTTCGATTTCTGATTGCCATCCAATTTTATTTATCCTGCCCACATCTAAATTCTTTCTTGGTGTACCATCTGGCTTTGACTTATCCCAAATAATTTGACCTTTAAAACCAGTAACTTCAGCAATTAAATCTGCAAGATCAGAAATTGTAAGATCTACTCCGCTTCCAACATTTAAAAAAGGTAATAATTTGCCATCAACATCTAATGGGGAATTATGAAAACCTGGAATCCAATTCTTTAAAACAAATTCACAAGCATCGGCTAAATCATCAACATGAAGAAATTCTCTTTTAGGCAACCCACTACCCCAGCACTCTACTTTATCTAAATTATTAATCCTAGCCTCATAAAATTTCCTCAGAAGAGCTGGTATCACATGGCTATTTTGCAGGTGATAATTATCCCCTTGGCCATAAAGATTGGTAGGCATTAATCCAATCGCATCAAAACCATGTTGTTCTCTCAATGCTTGACATAATTTCAAACCAGAAATTTTTGCAATTGAATACCATTGATTTGTGGGTTCCAATTCCCCAGTCAGAAGAGACTCCTCTTTTATTGGCTGCTTTGCAAATTTAGGATAAATACAACTACTTCCTAAAAACAATAATCTTTTGACATCCATTTTCCATGAAATCTCAATTAAATTATTTTGAATTTTAAGATTTTCTAATAAAAAATCAGCTGGGAATCTTTCATTTGCAAGGATTCCACCCACTTTTGCAGCAGCTATTATAGTTACTTCGGGTTTTTCTTTAGAAAACCATTCTTTTACTGCTAAGGTATCCAATAAATTAAGTTCTTCTCTCGATACTGTTAATAGATTATTATAACCCTTCTTTTTAAAAAGCCTATAAATTGCGCTACCTACCATTCCTTTGTGACCAGCAATGAATATTTTGTCACTTTTACTTATAAAATTCATTTTGATAAATAAAGTTTATTTATTAAATTTGAAAATCTTTAAACATTTTGCTCAATCGAATCAAATACTTTAAATCCTTTTTTCTTTAGGTAAGACTCTTTAGATGCAATTTCACAATCATTTTCTACCATTTCAGAAACCAATTCTTCTAAAGATAAGGCTGGTTTCCAACCTAGAAATTCATGAGCCTTGGACGGATTTCCTAAAAGTGTATCAACGTCGGTTGGTCTAAAATAACGAGGATCAATTCTTACCACAATTTTGCCATCTTTCTCTCTTCTCCCTATCTCTTTAAGACCTTTACCTTCCCAAATAATTCCATTTGATCCATTCTTACCCCAACCTAACTTCTTAGCTACAAGTTCTATAAACCTTCTTACTGTTTCTTGTCTACCCGTTGCAATTACAAAATCACTAGGTTCATCCTGTTGAAGCATTCTCCATTGCATCTCAACATAATCTTTAGCATGTCCCCAGTCTCTTAAAGAATCTATGTTGCCCATATAAATACAATTTTCTAGTTCATATTCAATTCTCGATAACCCTCGTGTTATTTTTCTAGTAACAAAAGTCTCTCCTCTCCTTGGACTTTCATGATTGAATAAAATTCCGTTACAAGCATACATACCATAAGCCTCTCTATAATTTACTGTTATCCAAAAGGCATACATCTTTGCTACTGCATATGGACTTCTGGGATAAAAAGGAGTATCTTCATTTTGTGGTATTTCTTGAACCAAACCATATAATTCACTAGTGCTAGCCTGATAAATTTTTGTTTTTTTAGTAAGACCTGAAATCCTAACTGCCTCTAAAATTCTTAATGTTCCTAAACCATCTGTGTTAGCAGTATATTCTGGATTCTCAAAGCTAACAGCAACGTGACTTTGTGCACCTAAATTATAAATTTCATCGGGTTGAAGTTCTTTTATTAATCTAATGAGGTTTGTTGAATCTGTTAAGTCTCCATAATGCAAAAAAAATCTAGGGTCATTTACGTGAGGATCTTGGTATAGATGATCTATTCTTTCGGTATTAAAGCTACTAGATCGTCTTTTTAATCCATGTACTTCATATCCTTTCTCTAATAAAAGTTCAGCCAAATAACTCCCATCTTGACCTGTTATTCCAGTTATAAATGCCTTTTTATGTTTCATAATCTATTACTTATCAAAAGTAAACTATTCTTATATTTTTTAACTATGATAACAATTGATAAATTAAAAAAAATATAAATAAACAAAAAATCAAATATTCTTAATATCAAAAATAAGTTTAATTTTACATAAAATGTATAAAGTATTTTTTATCGTTTAAGAGTAATTAATTAATCAAACATTCATTTAATCATAAATATTATTAAAAAATAATTTATGAGAAAAGATTCTCTCTTTTTTGTATAATTATAAATTTAATAAGTTTAGCTTAATGGAACCAAATACAGTAAATTCTCTTAAATCTGTCTTATCTAATATATCAATAACAATATCATTTGTAGAGGGATTAAAAATATTATCTTTAGGACTCATACAAGGCTTTTTTCTAAGATATATTTTCAGAAAATATGCAACAACTTTCTCTTCAAAGATTGCATTTGGAGATACAATCTTGCTTATTACTTTCAGCATTTCTGCACTAATTGCAATAATTAAATCTTCTTTGGCATTATCCTTAGGTCTAGTTGGAGCATTATCAGTAATAAGATTTAGAACAGCCGTAAAAGAACCCTACAACTTGTCATTTTTACTATTATCTATATGTATAGGAATATCGGTAGGAGCATCACAATTTTTCTTCTCATTAATGATATCTATTATGGGTTCATTTGCTATTATTTTTATTTATAAAAGTGTTTTTAGGAGTAATAACAGTTCAAAAAAAATTGAGGACTCAGATACAATTAGCGTAGAACTATCTAAAGATACCTCCATGAATGATTTTTATAATTTATTAAGTATTTATACAGAATATTACACAATCAAGTCATATTATCAAGAATCTGAAAAAGATATTCAAATTGTTGTGAATGCTAGAATTAAAGATAACTTTGCTTTAGAAAGATTAAAGAATAATATTTTTTCAAAATTTCCTGAATCAAAATTTAGCTTCTATAACTCGACTATACAATAAATGAAATTTTTCAAAAAAGAAAATAATTTCAATAAAAACAAAATAATTAATAGATTAATAAAAGACAAATTATCAAAATCATATAATGTTATTCTTAAAACTTCTTTTTTATTAGTAATTTTTCAGATTCTAGTAATTGCATTTTTTTATGTTGAAATTAAAGAAAGAATAAATAACAGGTTTGCAATTACTTTTAAAGAGATTTTATCTTTTCCTTTTGATTCTTTTAATACCAAGGATTATGTAGAGTATTTTAAAGATTTTTACTTCTCTTTTTATCCTAAAAATAACCTTGATAGAATTGATTTAGATTTAAATTACGAATCAATAATAGGTTTAGAATGCACAAGGGAAATTAAAAATAATTGTTCAACTGGGAATTCATGGTTTTCAGGCGAAATGATAGATAATAAAAATAAATTTAGAGTTAAACTTAAGAGTAAGGGCTACAGGAGAATTCATAGAAAAGATTTCAAATCTATGAGTTTCAAAGTCGATATAAAGGGTGAAAAAAGATATCAAGGTATGGAAGAATTTTCATTACAAATTCCAACTATTAGAAATTACACTTTTGAGCTTTTTGCCGCTAAATTAATGAAAAAAGAAAATATTACAGTACCTAGGCATAAATATGTAAAGTTGTTTGTGAACGGGGAATATTTTGGTATTAGGCATATTGAAGAGAGTATATCTAAAGAACTTATTGAAGCTTCAAAAAAAAGATATGGGCCTGTATTTTCGTTGAATGTGAATACAAGTAATATCTTTGAGAAATCAGATTTTGAACTTTCAGATAAACAATACTGGGAAGAATTCGATCCTCAGCTTGCTAGCCAAGCAAGAATATTATTAAAGAATATAAGGGAAGATAACAAAACAGCCGAAAAAAATTTCGATATGGAATTATGGTCAAAATATTTTGCATTATCAGACTCTTTAGGCATTTTTCATGGATTAGCGGCTAAAAGTGTAAAATTTTACTTGAATCCAGTTACAGGTAAAATAGAACCTATTTTTTTTGATGGTCATTATTGGGGTATTAGAAATACAAAAGATATCTATATAGGAAATTTTTTTAATGAATCTTCTGAAAGCTGTACCAATTCCTATAAACCATTTTTTTGCAAAGAAATATATTTTTGGAGCTTGTTCTTTGGAAACAAGTCAGAACCAAATATTAAATTTTATAGAAATTACTTAAATGAAATTGAAAAATTCAGTTCAAAAAATAACTTAAAAGATAATATTTTTCCAATTTGGAATAAACTTAGCAAAGAGAGAGGACAAATATATAAAGATATTTGGAGGAAAGATCATGGCAATAAACAAGGTTTATTACCACATATTGCTTCCTGGACTCAAACTAAAAATAGATTAGAAAAAATCAATAATCTAGTATTACTTACTAGAAAAAATAATCCAGAATTTTTATTTGACTTTGAAAAAAATAAAGTAAGTATCATAAATAGAAAAAGCTTATTACCTCAAATCATAGACTTAAGATGTAAAAATAATAATTTAAAATCATATATTCTAAAAAACAATGAACTAACTGAAGTTGAAGATGATTTAATAAAAAATTGCAAACTTAATGAAATTAATTTTTCAATAAATAACGGTAAAAATTTCTCAAAGATAAATGAATTTCAAAACATCACAAAAGAAACTAATTTTATTTCAGTAAGAAATCAAATTTCTTTTAAAGTTGGAATAAATGACTTAAGCAATCAAAATTTGATACTTAATAATCAAAATATAAGCATACCCTCTGGGGCAAAAATTTGTTTAAATAAAAATACATCTCTAATAATTAAAAACTCAAATTTAATTATTGGAGATGACAAAAACAAAAATGTCTATATTGGTAGTTGTCTTACTGGCAAAGAAAAACTAGATGGTTTAGTAATAGAAAATTCGGAAGTAAAAATTTCTAATTTAGTGATTGATGGACTTAGTTCTCCTAGTTTAAAATTGAGAAAACTTTATGGATCAATAAATTTTATTAAAAGTAATATTAATATTGAATCCATGAAAATTTTAAATTCGCAGGCAGAGGATAGTGTCAATTTTATAAATTCAAAAGTTAATGCACAAAATATACAAATTTTAAATTCTAATTCTGACGGTTTAGACTCTGATTTCTCTAAATTAAATATACATAAATTTTATTGCGAAAACATTAAAAATGATTGTCTTGATTTTTCTTTCTCTGAAGGGGAAATAAAAAAAGTTATTTCTAAGAATGTAATGGACAAGGTGGTAAGTAACGGTGAATCATCCACTTTAAAAATAGGATATCTAAATATAAAAGATGCAAACCTTGGAGTAGTATCAAAAGACTCTTCAAAATTATTTATAAATGAATTAGCACACAAAAACGTTAAAAATATATTAGCTGCGTTTATTAAAAAGACAGAATTTAAGGAACCATCATATATTCAAATAAATAAAATTAATAACCTTAATAAGAATTCTTTGCTAATAAGCAAAGGAAGTAAAGTAATTATTAATAATAAAATCTTTATTGGAGAGAAAGAATCTAGAGAAATTAAAAAATTTATTTATAAATAAAATCAAATGCGATACGAACATAAATTCATACTTAATCCACTTAATACACAATCAATTAATATTTTTTTAAAGCAAAACTCATTTGTCGAACATCATAGAGATAGAACAGTTAACAGTATTTATTATGATACAAATGATTTAATTCTTTACCAGGACTCTTTAAATGGAATATGCAATCGAAAAAAAATAAGATGCAGATTTTACAATAAAAATAGTCATTTTAATTTAGAGTATAAAGTAAAAGTTGATAATATAAACTTAAAATTAAATCCTGAATATAATAAAAAAAATTTAATTTGGCTTAATAACAGAAATCAAAAAGCAATTTCAGAAAAACTTTTCTTGCCAAAAAATATCGAAAGTCAATTTATTCCCAAAGTTTTTATTTCATATAAGAGAACTTATCTTATATCAAGAAAAAATAGTACAAGAATAACATTAGATACTTGTTTAAGATTTTCAAGATTAATAAATTATAGTGACTCTATAAAAATTCTACCTTCTTATAAATCTTGTGATCATATATTAGAAATAAAATATGATCACAAAATTATTCCTATGATGGATATTTTAGAGGATTTAACAAACAGATTTGGGTTGATCTTAACAAAATTCTCAAAATATACAACTGCTATAAATACTATTTTTGACTAAAATTAATTTTTAATTATTTGGACCTAAAATTTATTTAATTGACTATGGCACTGCCTTCATAAACGCATTCCCCAAAGTTTTTATGCAATATTTCTAGAGCCTTATCAAAAGAATTTGTTTCTTCAAGACTTAAATAGTTATTTCTAAAAATCCTCTCCCCATTTAATCCAATAATCATATATATTTGAGAACAATTTATACTATATTTTTTTTCAGGTAATAGTGTTTTTTGATTTATAAATTTTATATGAGCCTTACCAAAGAACCTTTCTGACCTGGAACCTGAAACACTGGCACCAGAAAGAATATATTTTTGCCCTATGTAGATTCCTCTAACAAATTCTGATTGAATTGGAATTAACTTTTCATTCCAAACTAATCCAGATGGTGATGAAAATTTTTTCAACTTATCTGCTCCTCCAAAAGAGTCAGAAAAAATTATTTCATTATTTGTAGATAAAATATCATGGCATCCAGCATTAATATATGAAAATAATTTTAATTTATCTTTTTTGTTAATTCCTAAAATTGAACCTAATTCTCTATTTTGATTAGATAAAAATAAGAAACCATCCTTTAGTGGATAAACTGCATTTATATGATTATGATCACTTCGTATATACCTTCCAAAATTATCAAAGAAAGGGAAATAATTCTTTACTGAATTATTTTTTATCAAATCAATTTCCGTTATGCAATTACTAGTTGTATTTGCAAGAAGGATTTTATTATCCTTTACTGCTATTTGATGAATTTTATTTCTTGTTTTTAGTTTATAGTGAGTTTCAATATCGTTACTTATAGTAAAATTTATGTGATTAACAGGAAATGAAATTACAAAATTATTTCTATTTGAAGAAATTGCTAAGAAGATTCTTTCATCATTAATTGCGACTCCAAATGCTGAACCAGGATAAACACATTTAGTATTTACGCCATCAAATAAATACACTCCCTTATCTCCTGAATATATAAATTTTTCTTCTTTCGGAAATCGAATATTTTGGTTTCTAAGAATTTTTAATGAAATTATTAAAATTTTTAAAAATATATTTTGAGACTTAGCAATATAGATTCTTAATGTTATGCTATTGATAAGAAAATTTAAATAAATAATAATTTTTTTATACATTAATATTTTCCAAAGAAAAACTTTATTAAAAACTTAGTTTATCAAATATTGTATATAATTTTTCAAAACTCTTAATTTTTAAATATTTAATTTAATTAATATTTGTCATAAGATATTGTATATTAAAACTTGAAAGAAATTTGTAAATGATCAAAAAGGATCTCCTTGAAAAATTTTTTGGAGGTGAAAAACATTTTACAGTAATTGATGGCGGTTCTAGAAATGGCGCCATAGATTTATCATTTTTAAATTCATATTCTAAATTTTACTGTTTTGAACCTGATGAAGATTCCAAAGATAAAGATCCTCAATCTATTAATACCAGCAGCGATGGATTAATTAATTGGAGTAAGTACGCATTATGCAATCACGATGGTAAAACAAAAATTAATATAAGTAGGAGAGCTAATGCAAGTTCAACAATAAAACCAAATATAGAATGTTTGAAACATTTTCCATTAGATAATTGGTCAGAGCTTTCAGAAATAGTTAAAGAAGTAGAAGTACCTTGTACTAGGTTAAAAACCTTTTTAAGTGAACATAAAATATATAATATCGATCTTTTGAAATTGGATACTCAAGGAAACGAATTAGATATTATAAAATCATTGGACGAAAAAATTGAAAATGTTTCCGTAATTAAAACAGAAGTCGAAATGCTTCCAATTTATAAAGATCAATCTTTATATCATGATGTCTCAAAACATTTATACTTAAATGGTTTTGAATTAGTAGATTTTGAAATTTTAGAACCTTGCAAACGTTTTCATGCACGAGCAGATCTACCTCCTTCTTCTTACAGACTAGTTTGGGCGGACGCTATTTTTGTAAGAAATCCATATAACTTTAAGGATCCAAGGGCGTTACAAAAAGCAATTATATTAGGTTCGCTAGGTTACTCTGATTTAGCTATTTACATAATTAAAAATATTGATTATCTTGATCAAAAAGATTTCATTTTATTAGAAAAGTTTATTCTTTCGTTCAAGATTCCCAGAACTTTTAAAGGAAAGTTTAGATTTTTTGTAGAAAAATACTTTGGATTAATAATCAAATTATATGATTGGAAAAAAGGTAAGCAAGTAACATCAAGAAAGTTGGAAAGGTAAATTTAAGAAATATTAATTATTTTTTTTAATTATTAGTGTTCTTGGTATGAATGACAATATATAAAAATGCCTAAATATTTTATAATAATAAATTTAATATTATTTTTATAGTAATTAATTCAATTAAAAAGTTATTAAACTTAAACGAAATTTTCAAATCATCGTAATTAAAATTATAATTAAAACTTGATTTCAAATTTTGATTTTACTTTGTCTCGCATTTTTAGATATATAAAAAGAAAAAAATCTAATATATTAAATAATTTTTATTTTTTTATTACTACAAGAAATATTTTCTGTTTAAAATTAATTCTAGATCTTGCATCAATACTGAAAACAAAATCAAAATCTTCCAAGGTTTTTGAAAGTATTATTTATTCAGGTGATAATGGCGTATATTTAGTTAAAGATAATAAACATATTTGTATTTATCCTGGCTATGCCTTTGGGATAAGTATTTTTTCTGATGAAATATTTTTAGCAATTTCAATTTCAAAAAACTCTGCTGTAGTTTCTTTTAAACTAAAGGGCTATTTTATTGGAAGAAAAATAAGTAATTATTATCAAAAGAAAGCTCTATACCATTATGAAAAAATTCATCAAATATATGTTAATAAAAAATATATTTTTGTGGCCAATACAGGGTCTAATGCAATAACAACTATTGAAAATACGAAATCAATTTTTAAAAATGAAGTTAAGCATCTATATCCATTCAAAGATTTAACTGGGTTTCCAATAACAAAAGATATAAATCATATAAATTCAGTTTTTCCTTTAAGGGATGGAATATTGTTTATTGCTCATAATGGAGGGAATCTTGGTTCTTTAATAGGTTTAATTCATAAAAATAAATGTTTTGCTTTTAGTTATAAAAACAAAGGTTGTCATGACATAGCTCCATTAAATAATGGGATAGTTTTCTCTGACACCTTTGGTAAAGTATCAAATAAAAATAGTAACTCAGGTTTTTACTGGAATAAAAAATTAATATCTGTACCTTCCAATATGGTAAGAGGATTTCATTTAGGCAAAAAATATATAATAATTGGTTCGAGCGTGAATGCAAAAAGAGAAAAAAGATTTGATGGTAATGGATCTATATATTTTATAGATTATTCAAATAATAAAAAATTCAGTGTTCCATCCTCTACTTCTCAAGTGCATGACATCATAGGTCCTAATGAAAATAGAATAAATAGTGAGAATTATCAAAATATTAGATTAATCGAAGAATCAAAAGATGTAATGGATATTCTTATAGAACAATTTAATAATCCTATTTATGAATCAAAAATAAATTATCAAATTGAATTAAATAGAAAAATTTATCCTATGGAAACTTTCTAATAATTATTTAAATAAAAAATTTTTACTTTAAAAAATCTTTTTTATCTTTGTGTTTATTACATTTTCTTAGTTGCCTAGCAGTCATAATTACAGTCTTAGCTGCAACTTCATAAGAAGTACCTGATGCAACCATTGATAACGCTGTCATTACTTTTGGTGGACACAGGCTATCTTCTATTGTTGGTTTTGTTGGTGAAATAGTCATTGTTCTAGCTTTTGTAATTAGGAAGGGAAAATTAAGTCAAACCAAAAAATGAATTTTGATGCCAAAGGATTAAGTAAAGATTTTCTAGCTTTAAAAATAGGGTTTTCTAAATTTGGCTTTTTAAAATATTTCAACAATTTAATTAAATAGGTTCAATATAAACTTTTATAAATTATCTTATCCTTCACTAAGTTTTATTAATCAAATTTTATTTTTCTTTAATTCTCATTGAGTTAAAAAAATCTTAAAAATTCTGATATTAATATTAATTTTGGTTTTGAATGTTTTTATTTAAAAACTTTATAATAAATTTAATTTAATTTTCTAGCATAAATGACCTGAGTAAATGATTGATTATTTGGCCCCACATGAATAAGCTCAGTTTGAAAACCAAATTCTGATAATTTCTTTTCAATATCGTTAATACTTATATGCCAAAATACTGGAGCAGATCCTGGACCTCCAATCCTACTATCATGAAATTCGGGTTTGCCTATATAATTGATCCCTTCCTCACTTAAATATGCTTTTTTTTCTGTGTTTTCTATTTTAAAAAAAGGTACGCTAAAAATCAAAGCCCCATTTTTATTAAGAATTCTGTAACACTCAGAAAACGATTTATTCAAATCAGGTACATGCTCAAAAACTTGGTTACAAGTAATCAAATCTAATTGATTATCTTTAAAAGATGTTTTCTGAACATCTTGAATAAGTATGTCATTAAAGTATGAACCCGATTCTTTACCCTCAAAATATTCGGATGTAAAAACTTTATTTATATTTTTCAATAAATACTCAAGAGTTACTCCATATGTAGACATCTCCCATGCTGTTTTCACATCATATAAAGATATATGTTTCTTAATTGCTTTAATTAGTGAAGAATTAGTAAGATTCGCCTTGCATTTTAAGCATCTTAATGAAAAGCCTAATTGAGAAATACATTTATCACTCTCTTTAATATTATTTCTTAGCTGAATAAAAAAGTTTCCACCACAGTATAAACATCTATATCGTTTGATTTTCCACTTGTAAATCGGATCCATCATCGATAGATATCTTCTAGCCGATAATAATCTTGGTAATATTTTTATCATGTATTAATCAAATAATATTAAATATATTACTATTTTCAAATGACATCAAACAATTTAAAAAAATTTTTAAAATCTATTTACTTTGCAAAACGTATCGTTTTGTTATGAGAAATTGGTCAGTTAATTGGTATAACTAGCGAAAATCTTGATGGAGCCAAGCGGACTCGAACCGCTGACCCCCTGCATGCCATGCAGGTGCTCTACCAACTGAGCTATGGCCCCAAATCGTTGTAACATCTTTAATAAAAATTATATTAGCATTTTAGAATTAAATCCTTGATTTACTTAATAGTGCTTTTTAGAAGAAAGTTTTGAAGTTTGTGTTCAAATCCTTTAATCAAACTCTTAAGTGATATATAATTTAAAAAAAAACTCTAAATTTTTCATAAATTTAAATAATGCCTCGTTATATATATTTTAAATTAAGCCTTTTCATCTTTATCTTTTCAAGTTTGCCATTAATTCCTGCTAAAAGTGCGTTAGAAACAAATGCTATTGAGCAGAAAGAGATCAATAGAGAGTTGAAAAGTCAATATTTATTGGGTGCAGGAGATGCATTAAGTATACGTTTTCCTGGTTTGTCTTTTTATGGTGGTTCCTATGAAATTAAACCTGATGGATATTTGTATTTACCTGAAATTGGTAAAGTTGATGCAAAGGGGCAAACCTTAAAAGAGTTAACTGATATTTTAAATAAAAAGTATGAGGAATTTATTTATGACCCACAAATTAGTATTACTATAGATAAATTTAGACCTATAAAAGTTACTCTAAGAGGAGAAGTAAATGTATCTGGCCTTTTTTATTTTAGAAAAGATATAGAAGAAGATAAAACTTACACTCAACCCAAAGTTTTTGATTTACTAAGAAATTCTAAAGGGTTTACGACAGAGGCTGATTTATCAAATGTAATTATAACTAGAAAAAACTCGAAATCTCAAGGAGGAGGTAAATTAAAAACTACTTTAAATATACTATCTCTTATAGAAGAAGGAGATCAATCTCAAAATATTGATCTTTACGATGAGGATGATGTATTCGTTTCAAAAAGCGATTCAATCTCATTGAAAACATTTAATGTTATAAACAAAAGTAATATTACTCCAAATACAATCCAAGTTTTCATAAATGGGAATGTATCTGCTCCAGGTGAAAAGACCATAATACAAGGGAAAAGCTTATTCGAAGCTATCTCTGCTGCAGGGGGAGTGTCTCCTTTAACTGGAGATATAGAATTTATACGAATAAATGAAAATGGCCAAAATGAAAAGCGTATCATAAAATTATCAAGTTATATGCCAAAAGGAAGCAAAAATAATCCAATACTGATTAGCGGTGACATAATATTAGTAAAAAGAAATCTATTTGGTAGAGTCAGTTCTGTTCTTAATGAATATACAGCTCCCATTATTAATTCATTTGGTATTTATAAAATCTTGGACGATTAATGAATAACAATAAACTAAATTCTAGTGAAAACGAATTGAATAGTTCAATAAACTTAAGAACTTTTTTAAATGCTTTAAAAAGAGAAAGTAAATTAATTGTTGTTCTTATGACTCTCTCAACAATAGCTTCCTCAATATATTCTTTAAATATCAAACCTATCTACTTAGGCAATTTTAATATTGTTGTTAAAAAAGAAGATAAAAATATTTCTAATATTGGAATGATATTACCCCCATCCCTAAGTAGAATTACAAAAAGACAAGAAAATGAAACTCAAAGATTAATACTTAAAAGTCCTTTAGTTCTTCTTCCTGTTTATGAATATGTTCAAAACTATAATTTAAATAGAGGAATTGAAAACAAAAATATTACTTTCAAAAAATGGGTAAAAGAATTAGACATAAATTACCGAAATGATTCTTCAGTTTTAGAAGTTTCATACAAAAGTGATGATAAAAATTTAATTTTGAATACTCTAAAAATGATATCTTCAAAATATAAATCATATTCAAAAAGAGATACAGAAAAATACTTAACAAAAACTATTAATTATTTAGAAGATCAAAAAAATATTATGAGTAAAAAATCCGAGATTTCTCAAAAAGCCTTTAATAAATTTTCGATTGATAATGGACTTGGAAATATTGATGGGTTTGTAGATTTGGATGATTCCATAAATCCTAAAATGAATGAATCACTTAAACTTAAAAATTCAGTTGAGACTAGGCAGAGATTTGGTAATCAATTTGCAAGATTAGAAAAATTTGAAGCAGACTTAGTCGAGTATTCTTCGAAGTTAAAACCAAACTCAAACTATCTGAAAGATTTAAATCGAAAAATTAATAATTTAAGGGCTTCACTCAGAAGACCAAATGAAATTTTATTGGAGTATAAAACTTTAAAAAATAAAGCCATCAGAGATGAAAAAATCCTTTACAAAATTGAGGAAAACCTTGAACTTTCTAAACTACAAAAAATTATAAATCCTGACCCATGGGAATTAATTTCAGTTCCATCAGTTGAAAAGTTTCCAGTTTATCCTAATAAAAAAAATATCGTAGCAATATCTATAATAATTTCCGGGATTTTATCTTCTTTCTTGGTCATAATAAAAAATTATTTATCTGGAATAATTTATGATAAAGGTTTTTTTAAAAATAATTTACCTTATCAATTTATAGAGACCTTATATAAAGGAGATAATGAATTAAATTCTGTTATTATCTCAAAATCATTAAAAATTGAACCCTCAGATAAGATTGGTATAGTTTTTTTTAGTAAAGAATTTTTTTTAGATAATCCAAAATTTGAAATTGATCTTTCAAAAAAGGAATTAGATTTTGAATTTTTAAATATAAATTCAATAAAAATTAGTAAATTAGAAAAAATTATTCTTATAGCTGAGCCTGGTAAAATAAATTTTCAAGAATTTCTAAAAATTAATCAATATTTACTTGTTTTAAAAGAAAAAGTAAAAGGTTATTTCCTTATTAATAATGATATATCTTAAAAGACTTTAAGATTATCGATTATCTTAAATATCAATTTTATAAAATAACAAAAAATAATTTGATTAAAAATTTTTAGCTGTTAAGGTATTTATTAAACTTGATTTTAATAGAAAACAGTTTAAAAAAAAAATAATACTAATAAATATTCTTTTTAAGATTTTTTTATATTGAAAGTTATTTTTTGAAAAATAATTTAGAGATTAATTCTAAAATAATAAAAATTGTATTAATTTCATTTTAGATGTATATAGTATTTGATTTGAGTACGATTTAATATTAAAGAAATAATGAAAAACGACTAAATAGCCTCATTTCATCTAAATTCTTTAATTTATAATCATCGAAAGATTCTGCTATTGTTGCCCCAACTGTTAACCTTAATCTTTTAAATGGAACTAAAGAAGCCCCTACCATTAAAGAATAGTTATTATATTCAATAAATGTCGCTGTCTTTTCATTTAAAATCAAGGATAATGTTCCAAACGGTCCCCAGCAAAGTCTATGGTATTTATTAATATCAACAGCTGCCCCATCAAATAAATCAGTACAGCCAAATTTTGTTTTATCCCATAATGCAAAATAACCTGTCCCAACACCTCCAGTAAATATTAAAAATGGAAATAAATTATCATTTTTTGTATTTACAAAGGCCTTAGAAAGGGATAAATATATATCTCTACCTGTGTCAGTTTTATCATCAAACTGGAACAATTGTTCTGCTCCAATTGCTAACCCCATTAAATCGCCCAATTTGTAGTCCCATCTAAAACCTGAGGATAGACCTTCTCCAATACCAGTACTTCCTCCTGGCAGATCTCCTTTGTATAGACTTCTTACTCCTAAACTTATTCCCAAACTTGATTTTTCGTTATAAAAGAAATTATAAAATATTTGGCCCACTGCATCTCCGCCGTTCCAATGAAACAAGTTAGAATTTTTGGGTCGACGATTCCATCCTCGTATGGAAATATCTAAAAAATTATAATTCATAGATTTAAAACCAATAGGCACTAAAAAACTTAAATCAGGTCCAATTCTCTTGTCATCAAAAACAATTGATCTATTCAGACTTGATATTGTTTTGTTTGTTAATATATTTTGGTCAAATTGCTTTAGTTCAACTCCTTTTTTTTTGGTATTTATTTTGTAATCATCTTTATCAATATTTGATTCTAATTCATCATATTTTTGCCAAATAATATTAGGTTTATTAAATTTATTATTTTTTATTTCAAGTTTTTCCCATTTTATTTGATTTTTTTGTATCGCTTTTTCTTCTCCGTAAACTGAATTATTTCTCAACAAAAAAAGTGCAAAAAATGGATTTAAAATTGATGATAATATTAATATCTTACAAGTGATATTTTTTTTTAGAAATTTCAATTTTAATAACATGCAAAAGATTACACAAATTTTTATCAGTGATAATAATCAAGAAATTGGTTTTCAATTAAAAACAAACTCTGAGATGTTAAAGGATCTTTTTTTCGGATATGAATATAACCTATACAATAATAACTCAATTGAAGAATTACTCTTAGAAAATTATCCTGAGGATATAATAAATACATATAGAAAATTAAAACCTTATTCTTACAAATGTGATTTCGCTAGATATTGTATTCTTTTCAAGAAGGGTGGATGGTATTTTGATCTAGGATTAAAAGTTGTCAAAAGTATACAATTAGAAAAAACAACTGATTTAGTAATTTTTAGAGATATTAATATTTACTCGAAAACCTCATATGCTTGTGCCCCAGGTATTATCTATGCTCACAAAGGACATAAAGTTTTACAAAAAGCAATAGAAATGATAGTTGAAAATGTTAAAAACAATTTCTTTGGACAAACACCATTGTGTCCCACTGGTCCATCATTATGGGGAAGAGCAATAGCATCTGTTGGAATAGATGAAAATACAATTATCGGAGATTTTATTGAACTAACACCAAACTTTAAGAAAAAGAATAAAGCCATGGTCTTACCTGATGGGGAAATATTTGCTTTTAATAAAGCAGCTAAAGGGGGAGATTTAGAATCTCTTGGATGCAAAGGAGTAAATAACTATAATGATTTTTGGTTGGCTAAAGATATATATGCAGAATGAAGCTCTAAATTTTTATCTTATTTTTCTCCAAACAGCCAATAATTTTCCTTGAAAAACAACTTCTTCTAAATTTAACTCAATTGGTTCATAAGCTGAGTTTGCTGCTTCAAGAAATATTTTTCCTCCTCTCTTAAAAAAATACTTTAATGTTGTTCCTAGACCTGGAACCATTGCACTAACAATAGTTCCATTCCTAAGAGAGTATGAATCGTTAATTGGCTCCATCAAAACCATATCTCCATCAGCGATACATGCATCTATCATGGAATCTCCGTTAACTGTAAGAGCAAAAACATTTTTCTTTTTTAAAACATCCGAAATATCTAAATTCTCTTGAACATCAGAATAAGTTTCAATTAAACCTCCTGCTGCGACTGAACCCATAATAGGAACTCCTTCTATTATTTCATCAACTATTTGCATTGTTCTTGCTTTACCTTCTTGCCATGAGATGTATCCCTTTTCTTGCAAATGCTTTAAGCGACTTTGAATTGGAGCAGGAGATTTTAATCCCATAGCTTGCATCATCTGCCTGATAGATGGGCTATGTTGAAAGTCTTTCATATAATCTTTTATCCATATATAAAGCTCATTTTGAGCCTGAGTAAGATTATCTGAAGTATTTCCCATGAAACAAATGTACTCTAATACATTTGTACCGTTTTATTAACTAGTCTGCAAGTGTTCCTATTGGACAAGGCAAGATAAAAGTGCTTGTTGGGCATGCAATCTATTTTCTGATTGATCAAAAATTCTGTTTTTTTTACTCTCAAATACCTCATCAGTTATCTCTTTAGATCTATACGCAGGGAGGCAATGAAGAATAATTGCATTTTTTTCAGCCTTACTTACTAAATCTTTATTAATAGTGAATCCATGAAAAAATTTATCCTTCTCTGCCTTTTTATTTTCTTCCCCCATAGATGACCAAACATCAGTATAAAGAACGTTTGCTCCTAAAACAGCATTATTCGGATCATTAGTTATTTTTAATAAATCCTTTTTTTTATATATTTCATATGCTTTTTTAATCACCAAAGAGTTAGGTTCATAACCTTTTGGACATGCGATTCTAACTTCTACCCCTAATAATGCGCCGCATAAAATAAGAGAATTAGCGACATTATTGCCATCACCTACAAATGTTAAAATTACATCTTTAAAATCAAGAAATTCCTCTTGAATTGTTAAAAAATCAGCTAAGGCCTGACATGGATGTTCTAAATCTGTAAGAGCATTAATAACTGGCTTTGTAGACCACTTTGCATATTCTTCCAAATCTGAATGATCAAATGTTCTAACTGCGATTACATCGCAATATCTACTTAGAACTCTAGCAGTATCTTTAATGGGCTCGCCTCTTCCTATTTGCGATGTTGAGGGGTTGAGATCAATAGTAGTTCCACCAAGCCTATTCATCGCCACTTGAAAACTTACCCTTGTTCTAGTAGAGGATTTATCAAAAATTAGACCTAAAACTTTATTTTTAAGTTCAAAGTTTAAATCTTTATTTTTAAAATTTTTAGCGATCTCTAAGATATGTAAAAATTCATCGGTGGATATATCCAAACTTGATAGAAAATTATTATTAGCAAGCTTATTTGGTTTTTGCATAAAAAATTTCTAGTGAGATCTAGATTCTACTTTGCGGGCATTTTACTTTCTGCTAAGAGAGTTTTAAGATCCTCACCTTCTATAACTTCTTCTTGGAGAATTTTTTGAGAAATCGATTCAAGTAAAGGTAAATTATTCCTCAAAATATTAAGTGCTGTTTCGTGTGCATCATCAACTAAATCTCTAACCTCTTTGTCAATAGCTTGTGCAGTAGCATCACTAACAGATCTTCTTGGATTATTTCCATTTCCTAAGAACTGACCTCCACCTTGCTTGTCATAAGCGAGGGGACCAAGAATATCACTCATTCCGAATGTACCGACCATTTGTTCTGCTATGTCAGTTGCTCTTTGTAAGTCATTTGAGGCTCCCGTAGTAATTTTCCCAAAAACAACCTCTTCTGCAGATCTTCCTCCAAGTAGGGTAGCTATTTGTCCTTTTAATTCTTCTTTAGAGTTCAAAAATCTCTCTTCAGTTGGCAATTGAAGAGTATATCCAAGTGCACTCATACCTCTTGGTACAATTGATATCTTTGCAACTTTTGAACCTCCAGGCATAAGATGACCAACGATTGCATGACCAACCTCGTGATAAGCAACGACTTTCTTTTCATCATCTTGCAAAACCCTGCTCTTCTTTTCCAAACCAGCTACAACTCTCTCTATTGCTTCACTTAAATCTTGTTGTTCTACACTTTTTCTTTTTGCTCTGGCTGCAAGTAACGCAGCCTCATTTACCATGTTTGCTAAATCAGCTCCTGCAAATCCGCTAGTGGCTTGGGCAATAGAATCAAGATCTATTGAATCTGCAAGTTTAACTTTTTTTGTGTAGATCTCTAGTATAGTTTTTCTACCAGAAAGATCAGGCCTGTCAACTAAAACTTGCCTATCAAATCTACCTGGCCTCAATAAAGCTGCATCTAGGACTTCCGGTTGGTTAGTAGCAGCAAGAACTATAACAGGCTTATCAGCTGAGGCAAATCCGTCCATTTCGGTAAGAAGCTGGTTTAAAGTTTGTTCTCTTTCATCATTCCCTCCAACTACTCCCATGGATCCTGAACGACTTTTACCAATAGCATCTAATTCATCAATAAAAATAATGCAAGGAGCTTTTTTCTTTGCTTGTTCAAACAAATCTCTAACTCTAGCCGCACCTGCACCTACAAACAGTTCCACAAATTCAGAACCTGAAATAATGAAGAAAGGGACTTCTGCTTCACCAGCTACAGCCTTTGAAAGAAGAGTTTTTCCTGTTCCTGGAGGTCCTACTAGAAGTACACCTTTAGGTATTCGGGCTCCAATATCAGTATATCTTTCTGGTTTTTTTAGAAAATCAACTATTTCTGTTAATTCATCCTTAGCTTCATCAACTCCAGCTACATCTGCAAATGTTACTTTTGATTCATCATCTGGTACATAAACTTTAGCTTTGCTTTTAGTAAAACTTAGAGCTCCTTGAGCACCTCCACCTCCCATGCTTCTTCTAGCGAAAAACTGTAAGACAAGGATAAAAATCAAAGGAGGTACAACCCAGCTCAATATAGTTGAGAAAAAATTAGGTTTCTTTGGAGGAGCAGCAGCGAATTCCACCCCTTTACTTTCTAACCTTTGGGGCAGATCCA